>Ga0316209_1000159_pt1 | contig 137460 bp, 111 predicted proteins | sample 6monopyrite_MG_FD_204945 | JGI IMG/M metagenome (GOLD analysis project Ga0316209, IMG submission 204945) | Microbial mat bacterial communities from mineral coupon in-situ incubated in ocean water Damariscotta River, Maine, United States -... | ecosystem: Environmental > Aquatic > Marine >... | reverse complement strand
GGGGCGGACTGAATCACTTGCGTCATCGGTCTCTCCGTCTCCCGGCAAGGGCCGGGCATGGGAGCGACTGAATTGCGGCGGGGGATTCAGGGCTTGCTTACACCATCTTTGCGGGACGGGGAACAGTCGTAGCGGCGTCGTAGTGGACTACGACGAGCTTGGGCTCCTTGGCATCGTCGTCCAGCTCGGCTGCCTCGGCAGGGAAGAAGACGGGCTTGAACGTGCTCTTGCGCCAGATCGTGCGGATGCGGTCGTCGAGGTCGCCCTTCGCCTTCACGCGGCCGACGAGCGGCACCTCGTCCTGGATGACCTTCTCAAGGCTGGGTTCGGTCTTGAAGCGATAGCGGTGCCCGTCGAAGTGCAGGAACCAGAAGGCGCTGCCGGGATCGCCCTTTTCCTCCGCGAGCATTTGCGAGAGGGTCTTCCTGATGTGCTGCGGATCGTCGCCGGGCTGGAGGACGGAAACCAGTAGCTCGGCGGGATCGACGCCGGTGGCGACGCCCTGCGTCAGGCTGTGCAGGAAGACGTTGGTCGCGATGCGTCGCGCGTAGGGCGGCTTGCCCGCTTCGATCCAGCGGCGATCGAGGGTCTCCGCGTGGGCTTCGGAGCCCTTGCGGGGGCTCGTGATGTCCGCTTCGACGACATTTCGGAAGGCGGGCCGTTCCAGGCGGCTCGTCAGGTCATTCACGATGTCGTCGAGGGAGAGGTCGAGGTGGTGGACGGAGATCAGATGCGCGTCCTTCGGCTTCTCCTGCCAGAGTTGGCGCACGACGCGGGCCAGGAGCCGGAGGGCTCCGCGCGTCTTCTGGAAGTTTGGGATCGTCGCGGTCTTGCGGTTGAGCGTCGTCAGGAACTCGGGGTGGAACGGGTAGTCGAGCGCCATATCCGCCGCGTACTCAGAGCGGAGGGCGCGCTGCGGGATGTCCACCCCTTGTGACTCAAGCTGCGTGAAGTAGTTGCCGAACTCCTGGGCGATTTCTTTCCCAGCGTCTGGTGCGATGGCCTTGAAGAGGCGGTGCGTGACGATGCGCGAGATCTCGGTCTCGCCGGTGGGCGTGATGACACGCTCCTGGCGCGCCGAGACGCGGCGCGCCTCCCCAAGCTCCTGGCGGAGGTCGTCGGTCTCGCGCGAGAAGGCGTCGGAGGAGTCGGCCAGCGTGAGGACTACGACGACGTTCGGCTGGCTCGACGCGAACTCGACCAGCGTCATCAAGAAGGCGACGGTCTGCTCCGCGAGGTCGCTGTGTTTGTTCGCCGTCTGGACGGCCTTCGCGGCGCGAAGGTAGCGCGCGATCTCATCGAGCATGATGAGCGCGGGGCCGTCGCCGACGAGCTTCTCCAGGACCTGAGTGCCTGGGGCGACGAGGTCCTCGTCGCTCTTCTTGACGATGGCGAAGGCGGCGTCGGGGTCGCCGCTGACGCGGCCGAGCTGGTAGGCAATCTCGCCCCAGAGCGTGCGGGTCGTCACCGTGCCGTGGTCGATGCCGTTGGCCGGGTCCATGTCGGAGCCGACGACTCCGGCGGTGGGCCACGGCGACGAGGGCAACCAGGACAGGTCGATCTGGAGTCCCTCGGGGACGCTGTCGGAGCGGCCCTGGGCGAGGTGATAGAGGGCGATGAGGTTGTGCGACTTGCCGCCCCCGAAGCTGGTCTCTAGGCGCACGAAGGGGCTGTTCGCGGGCTCACGGCCGGAGAGGCGGCCAAGCACCTCGCGGGCGAGGGTGCGGAGGCCCTCGGTCGGGTAGGTGCTGCGGAAGAAGCGACCGGCGTCCTGGTAGATGGAGTCCGCCTGCCCTTCGACCACGTCCTTGAGCCGGGCGGCGAACATCTCGTCGCGCAGGTCGCCGGAGAGGACCTCGTCTCTGGGATGGCATGTGTCGAAGACTGTCTTCACTGATTCTCCTCCCTAGTGGGCAGCGCGCCGTTCGTGTTCGAGTTCATCGTGTATTGCCCTTGCCACGCGCCGCGCGAATCTGTTCGGCCGCCCAGGCGTCGATGTCCCTCCGGCGAAAACGCCAGGAGCCACCTGCCTTGAAACCGGGGAGTTCCCTCCTCTGGGCGAGCCGGTAGACCGTCTTCTCGGAAAGCTTGAGCAGCTCGGCGACTTCGGGGACGGTCATGTACTCCTCCATTGGACTGGATCGGTTGGTGGCCGAGGCACGCTGGCAAAATTGGGCAAAGGAGTCCAGGGGCTGCGTTGGATCTCGAGAGCCGAGGCTGTGCAGGTCTGGTGTCACCAACATCCGGCCGCAGGTGGGTGGTGAGCCGGTCCGCCTCTCGTGGGCGGGCTCGGGTGAGAGAGGCAGAGACACGCATGTCTCCGCAGCGTGCGGGAGCCTTCGGCTGACCGCCGTGCACCCCTGGTCGCTTGACTCCGTCTCCGGGCCTGGGGATGCCAGTGACAGACTGTCACTGGCATGGCGGCGGGCACCTTGCCGTGTTGCCCGTGGGGCAGTTCTCGTGCGTTCTACCCGGGCTCGGCCGCTCTCCTGGAGGTGTTCGCATCGACGAAACTCGTCGGTGAACTCGATGCCGCGGAATGGCGCTTCCCCAACTCCTGCTCAAGCCATGAGATTCGTCGCCAGCGGTCCATCAGCGAACGGCAACTGGCAGGCTGCCACCGACATCCGAGGGGGCTCAGAGGAGATGCGCACAGGACCGCGTCTCAGGGTTCGACGTGGTCGTCTCCGAGCTGCCGTGCTATGTCGTCGCGGAAGTGCTTCGCCGAGAGGAAGACTCGCTTCGTCGTGTAGCTGTTGTGGCTCACTGCATGGTTCCGGCGGTGGCTCTCCAGCTCCCGCTTTCCAGCTTCATTGGCCGGTGCGCTGGTCATCACCTGAGCGCGGAATCCACGAGCTGGGCTGAACTTCGGTGCGCACACGGGCCCCACTCTGCGCGAGCGGTACTGTGGGCGGTCATCGAGGTAGGGAGCGAACATGCCGAACCCTGGAAGCCTCACCGTCTTGCCCAGGCAGAGCTGGTCAGCGATTCCTTCGAGGAGATAGCTGAGTACCAGACTAACTCGGTGGGTGTCGAGGCCCGTTTCGTTGGCCGCGAAGTCGAGGATGTCCTTGAGCGGCTGTGCCTGTGCTCGGTCACTCAGAAAGGGGATCTGGTACTTCAATTCGCTCCTTCAGGGAGTATTGAGCCTCATCCGTCACCGAGGCAGGTGACTTCTCGCCGGGAGGACGGTTGGGCAGTCATGGGTCTCGTACCACCCCCCCATGATAGTGTGTCTCTACGAGGGCAAAACAGCCGAGAATCGGGACACGCTCGACCCAGCAACACCTCCTGTTCTGGCGCGAATCAGCCTGCGGGTCTCCTGACGACCCGAGCCTCGAACTTGCCTCCCAGAGCCAGTGACAGACTGTCACTGGCCACACTCCTGCACCATCGCACGGATTGACTTGCTCCGCCTAGCCAACTTCTCCTGGAGGCGTGGATGAGGGCGTGGTCGGTTCCAGGCAAGTTCGACGATGTCGAGCTGTCTCTCGCTGGCCATGACTGCGTGCTGTTGGCTGCGGAACTTCCGCACGGTATCGGTGGCGTAGGCGGGCTCGACCTCTCGCCAGAGTTCGGGGTGTTCCGAGAGATGGCACAGGAAGTAACGGGTCTTGAGCGTCATCTTGGGGCCGCCCGATGTCTGGATCGTTGCCCGCCCTTGCAGGGCTCGAAGCTCCGTAGCGAGGATCTGGTGCAAGCGGTGATGATCCAGGTGATACCGGAGGACTCTCGCTGTCTTGCCGGGATGATGAACGTAGAAGGGAAGGCCCCTGATATCTCGGCCAAAGTTGTTCAGGAGTTGCTGGATCGCCCGCTGAGTCTGAAAGCGGAACTCCACCCGAACTCGTGGATCATCAGACATCCCGAACCTGCGCCCAAGAAGCATGGAGCGCATCTTCCCGCGCGGAAGCCTCCTCCCCGGATCGTAGATCAAGAGCGCGTAGTCGGTTCCGTAGAAGGCGAGTCCACTGTCATTGTAGACCTCTGGTTTCGTCGAGGATCGAGGACGGCGGGCATGGCGGTAAGCCTCGACGAACTCCCGAACGTCACCAGCGAAGTTCACTGCGATGTCCAAGCGCGTGATGAACCAGAACGAGCGTGGGGAGGAGATCTTGGCTCGAAGTGTCGTCAGCGGAAGAAGGCGGGATGTGACTGTCATCACGGCTGCGAGATCGTCCTCCTCAGACAGGCGATCTTGTTCGTCGTTTGCGAATCCGAGAACCCGAGGAACGCTGACCTCGACCTCGATCTTGTTCTGCCGAATACGAAGGCGACAGCCATCGTGTTCACGGTGGAACACGATCGACTCACCGTACTTGCGGATCGTGTGGCCCAAGACGTGCTTCTCCGATCCGGCTGAACGGCGCTCTGTCCACTCTGGGCTTGCTCGAAGAGCTCCGAGGTCCTTCTTGTGGACTCCGGTTGTCCTCAGCATGAGCTTGACCGTGTCGAGAAGGCCGATCTGTGTCCACGGGATCTCCACGAGGCCCTGAGCGGCGGGTGGCACGAAAAAGGCGCGGGGGCGGGTGTAACTGGAGACCGAGTTGGAAGGACGCCCCTCCCCCCGGTTCCGGTCGCAGAGGGCTGGTGTCTTGCGACGACCATTGGCACTCTTCATGGGCTGATTCGTTGAAGACCTGAGCGGGAGCGTCACCTCCCGTTCGTTGACGAGACAAGAGCTGGAGCCGGTCCCGGTGTTGCGGGGGCGGCTTCGGCCGTTCTGGGGAATGAGTGGAGGTCGCCGGGACCTTGCGGACTCTCACTCCACCCCCTTCACGCGATCCCCGTGTGGGTCGCGGCGCTGTCGCCTTCGTTCTCGCGCGGGCTCGTATCGCCGAGAGGCAGTCGCGGCGGTCAGCCCCGACGTGCAAGCGAAGGTGTTTGCCATTGGAGGTCACCTGATGTGAGTCCATCGGAAGCCCTCCCAACGACTTCTCCTCGGCCAAAGCGCCTCATTGTCGAGGAGACTCTTCACCACGGTGCCTGCGCTCGCGATCCGCCTACCGAGAGGGATGCGGGTCATCGAGACCACGGCGGCCAAGAATGGCCCTGGTGCGCCTCTCCCGATCCTCCGAACGCACGGGGGCTTGTGTCTCCTGACTCGGAAGGCCGAGCCCTTGGCGCGCGAAACGCTGGACTGCGGATACCGACGTGAATCGCGATCCGCCGAGCTTCACGGTTTCGAGGACTACGCCATCAACACCGCGTAGAGCCCATCGGTACATCGTGGCAAGACAAGGCGGCTTGCCCGTCCTCGTGGTTCGCAGGAGCTGTGCGGCCTCTTTGAGAGTCAGGGGAGGCTCTTCCGTAATGTCGATCATGGCGATGTCTGGATACGAAAAAGGACCGCCCGCAGACGGTTCTCTTCCGTCTGCGGGCGGCCCTTGCTGTTCTGTGGCGGGGGGTGGTGCCGGTTTGTTGCGTGGCCGTCAGCGAGCGAGCAAGCTCACTCGCTGAGCACGCACATCATCCCACATCACCGTGCTTTGTCAAGTTTCCTGGTGTATCGGGGCACATCAGCGAAGCTGACGGACAAGCACGAGACGCATCACCCCATCTCCTCCATGACTCTCCGTGCGAGGCCAAGGTCACGCTCGACGTAGATCGCGGTGACATCGGGAGCCGAGTGCCCGAGAACTGTGCGCGAGGCTTCCATGCCATGCTCACGGCAGATCTCGGTTGCTGCCGAATGGCGAAGCTGATGAGGAGACCACGCTGGGACCTCCGCTTTGACGCACGCGCGCTTGATCGCCCGCCGGTACGAGTGAACGTCGTACCGATCAGCCACTCGTGACTTCGGTTTCGAGCGTGCTCTCCTGCGGCGTTGGAGCTGGGAAGGCGTCTCCTTCGACTTCCGGGCTGCACGGTTCTTGGACCTCCGCTCCTCTTCGGCCTCCTTGGGCGAGAAGAGGAAGGCTGCGGGAAGTCGGCTATCCAGGAACGGCCTTAGAAGCGATCTCGCCTTCGGCCCGAGTGGTACTGCTCGTTCGTGGTTCCGCCATTGGTTCTTGTGCTTCACCGGCTTGTACACCCACGTTGGCTCGTGGGTCTCCATGTCGATGTCGGCACCACGCATGAGAGTGACTTCCCCCGGTCGCATCCCAGCCAAACGCTGAACTTGGACCATCGCTGCCACCGGGGCGGGAAGGTAGCCGAGGACCGCCCCGATCTGATCATCAGGGACTGGTTTGACCCGAGTGGGCTGCTTCACACCGGCCGATCTTCGCCCCAGATTCCGCACGGCTTGAAGCGCGTTTGCCACGTCTGGGTGCACGCGCTCTTCCTCGACGCCCCAAGCGAACATCGCCTTGATCATCCGAATCCTCGTGTTGATCGTGTTTCGGCTGAGGCCCTTCTCGATCAGGTGTCGTCGGAGCGTTTTCAGTTCGCTTGGCCGGAACTCTGCGACGTTGTCCTTGGGGAACATGCGGAGGAGCGGCTCGACGGCGTAGCGAAGGGTCTCCGGTTGCCGGGAGCCCTCGTGCTCCTCCTCGAACGCGACGAGGTAATCGGCGACCAGATCACGGATCTGGTAGGCGGCTGGGCTTGTCCTCTCGATAGGAAGCTCACGTCCGCTGGCGAGCCATGCGGCGATAATGCGGTCGTACTTGGCGACCGCTTCGGGCGTGTCCCACTTGGCCGTGTACAGCATCTTGCCGTTGATGCGGACGTAGCCCAGACCGGACCGGCAATGGTGGCAGTGCTTCGGCACGTAGCCGTTGGACTTGCTCATGGTGCGTCTCCTTGAATGTGTAGCGGTACACAGGACCGCTGAGATTCGGAGCCGCACCGCCCCATCAGGGTCGGGTACGCAAGTCGTTGCGTTCGGCAGGATTGTGAATGGTACGCCCGGCGGGATTCGAACCCACGACCCCCGGTTTAGGAAACCGGTGCTCTATCCTGCTGAGCTACGGGCGCTCGGCCACGCATCCTAGCGACCTGACGGCGAGCGGCTAGCGGGCAGCGCGATCCCCGTTCGCTACCCGACGAAATCCAGCTCCGGCCCCACCGGCACGACGCCCGTCGGGTTGATCGAGGGGTGCGTCAGGTAGTAGTGGCGCTTGATGTGGTCGAAGTCGCAGGTCGGGCCGAAGTCGGGGCGTGCGTAGAGGGTGCGCAGGTAGCGGGAGAGGTGCGGGTAATCGGCGATGCGTCGCACGTTGCACTTGAAGTGGCCGACGTAGACGGCGTCGAAGCGCACGAGGGTCGTGAACAGGCGGATGTCGGCTTCGGTCAGGTGGTCGCCCGTCAGGAACCGGCTGCTTGCGAGTCGGAGCTCGAGGCGGTCCAGGGCTTCGAAGAGCGCGCGGACCGCTTGCTCGTAGGCGGATTGGCTGGTCGCGAAGCCGGCGCGGTAGACGCCGTTGTTCACGTGGTCGTAGACGTCGGTGTTGACGGCGTCGATCTCGGCGCGCAGCTCGGCGGGGTAGAGGTCGTGGTCGTTCGTCGCGAGCTCGCCGAAGGAGGAGTTCAGGATGCGCAGGAGTTCCGACGACTCGTTGTTCACGATGCGACTCGTCCGACGGTCCCAGAGCACGGGAACGGTGACGCGGTCGTCGAAGCTCGGGTCGGTCGCGTGGTAGGCCTCGGACAGGAACTCGAAGCCGTTGATCGGGTCGGGGCCATGACCGCGGCCTTCGCGGAACGCCCAACCGCGTTCGTCGCGGATCGGATCGACGACGCTGAGCGTGATCGCGTCTTCGAGCCCCTTGATGCGACGCGCGATGACCGTGCGGTGCGCCCAGGGACAAGCGAGCGAGACGTAGAGGTGATAGCGCCCCGCGGCCGGCGGGAAGTCGCCTGTGGGATCGATCGAGTTGCGGAAGGCGCTCTCCTGTCGCTCGAACTCGCCGGAGTCGGTCGTCTCTTTGGGGAAGGCGGCGTGGGACATGGTCGTTCGGTGTCGAAGGTTTCCGGAGACGTCGATGGCGGCGGCTCGTTCGGTCAATCGGCGAGGTGAATGACACGCTTGCCGAACGCCTCGCCCCGCAGCAGTCCGACGAAGGCGGCGGGCGCTCGTTCGAGCCCTTCGATCATCTCTTCGCGGTACACAACCTTGCCGGCCTTGACCCACGTCGACATCTGGCGGGCGAACTCCGGGTAGAGATGGCCGAAGTCGTCGAACACGATGAATCCGCGCATCGTGATCCGCTTGCGCAGGATTTGCCCCATGAGGTAGCTCATCCGGTCCGGCCCGTCCGGCAGCGCCGTGGCGTTGTATTGCGAGATCAGGCCGCAGAGCGGAATTCGCGCGGACGGGTTCATCAGCGGCAGGACCGCGTCGAACACGGCGCCGCCGACGTTCTCGAAGTAGATGTCGATGCCGTCTGTCACCGCGCCTTCAAGCGCCTTCGGAAAGCCGCCTGTCTTGTAGTCGATGCAGTCGTCGAAGCCCAAGACGTCGACGACGTGCGCGCACTTTTTGGCTCCCCCCGCGATGCCCACGACGCGACAGCCCAAGAGTTTGCCGACTTGGCCGACCGTCGCGCCGACCGGTCCGCTGGCCGCCGCGACTACCAGCGTTTCGCCGGCCTTGGGTTGCCCGACTTGCGTGAGTCCCGCCCAGGCGGTCAAGCCCGGCATGCCGAGGACGCCGAGCGCCCAAGAAGGCTGCACCGGATCCTGACCAAGGTTGATCACGCCCTTGCCATCCGACAAGGCGTAGTCCTGCCAACCTCCGAACGCGACGGCCCAGTCGCCGCCCGTGAAGCCATCGACATCCGAGGTGACGACTTGCGAAACGGTGCCGCCCACCATGACGTCGCCGAGCGCAACAGGTGGGGCGTAGGAAGGCGCGTCGCTCATGCGGCCGCGCATGTACGGGTCGAGCGACAGATACTCGTTGCGCAGCAGCATCTGCCCTTTGCCGGGAGTCGGTAGCTCACCGGTCTCCAGACGCAAGGTGTCGCCATCGGGTTCGCCCACCGGGCGCTGCGCCAAAACGAACCGGCGATTGACGGTGTCGGATCGAGTCATGAGTCGGTGTCCTTCGGGAAGTACGGATGAGGGTCGCCTGTCGCTCGAACGCGCCGGATTCGATCGCCTCTTCGATGATCTCCGCGTTGGACATGGCGAAGTCTGCGTGAAGTGTCGGGAGCGGTCGATGGCGGCCGTGGCTCGGCCGGCCATCGTAACGTCATCGGGCTGTGAGCTCGGGTCGCGATCCACTGCGGGTCCGGGAGAGCTGCCGGCACGCATTTCTGTGCGCGAGCGCCGTGGCACGGGCACGAGGCAACTCTCGCTGGTCGATGGAGCCCGCCTCGGCGCACACGCGATACCTTCGCCTGCGTCCCGCTCTCCCTTGCGACCAAGGCCCGTCATGCTGCTCACCGCATCGCCTCACTTCTGCGCCCTCGCCGTGACCGGCGCGCTCGCGTTCTTTGCTGCCGACCTCCAGGGGTTCGACGAGACGCTCTCGGCGGGCGACGCTCCGGTTCAGTTCGCTGCGCCCGTGAAATTGATGGCCGGCGACCGGGTGTGGGCGCTGGAGGCGAAGATGTCCGCGCCGGTGCTCGTCGACCGGGATGGCGACGGCGACCTCGATCCGCTACTCGGTCTGGCGTCCGGACCGGCGCGCGGAAGCGCGCCGGTCCGCGAGGTGACACGCGCCTACGCCTTCACGGACTTCAGCGTCTTGACGAACTCGTCGATCTCCTTCTCGACCTTCGCGGCGTCCTTGTCGTAGCGCTCACAGAGGCTCTCCACGAGAACATCGCGCTTGCCCGCGATCGTGTTCAAGTCCGCATCCGTCAGCTTCGACCACTTCGCGTTGAAGTTCTTCGAGAGGGCTTTCCAGTCCTTTTGAATGTCGTTCCACTGCATCATGTTGCTCCTAGCTTGTCTGCCTGATCACTCGGCTGGGACGAAGGGAGCTTCGGACATCGGGCGGTTCTCGACCATACGCCGTGGTCCGCTCGCTCCGCTTCGATCTGTGCGTACCCTCGGCCTAGTGTCGCCCGACTCTTCCTTGGTCGAGCGCGGGCGCGGAGCGGCGAGAGGGCTGAGGGCGCCGGGGTAACGACGGAAGCTGCCAAGCGGCTGCAAGCGTGGGGTGACCGGACGCGTACGTTTCGTCTACGCCAAGTCCGGTGTTTACAAGACTGGGAGAAGCTCAAGGCACGACCTTGCCGCCCAGAGGCCGGCGCGCGCGTCATCACGGGCGGGCCTCTCTGGCTCACGTGCGGTAGAGGAGGCGCGGAGAAGCGCTACTCGGGAAGGCGCACGGCCATCCGGATCAACTCGCCCCCGACCGCGGTCGTCTCTCCCAGGGGTGTGGCAGCCTCGTCCCAAAGACGACCGTGGGCCGCCCTCAAGGACAGGCTGACGTCGCCCGAGTCCAGCCCGTAGATCAGGTAGGGCGGGCCCGCGAGGCTCACGTAAGTCCCCTGATTTCCACGAGCGAGCCACAGTGTCAGCTTCCCGGTGTAGGCCGAGCCGTTCGCGTCGAACACCTCCACGTCGAGCGCACCGACCAGAGCGGGTGACAGGGCAACCTCTGCAATGGTGGGACCGATGTTCACGATGGGGCACTCCTCGGCATCGCACGACCGCCACTGCGTGCTTCCCGACCGCAGGCTGACCCGGTACTCCCCGAATGGGACTCCCAGGATCTCGACTTTCCGGTCCACCGCATCGCGAATCGGATAGGTGATGGCTCGCCCACCCTCCAGGGGACTCAGCAGAATCATGGCGCGCCGATCGGGGATCGGTTCGGAGAATCGTGCGAGGACACGGGGCAACTGTTCTCCAATGTCCACGATCAGAATGCCGAAGCCTGCCGTGCTGGGCTCCAGCAGAATCTCCTGCACGGGCACACCCGGTAACAGGGGATACGCAGTCAGTTCCCCTTTCCAGAACTCATATCCAGGCACCCCTATTCCAACCGGGATATTGGGAATTCCACCGATGTCCCGCGTCCCGAAGAACGAAAGCCATTCGTCGTACTGTTTCCCGTCTACATTCGACTTCGAGAAGTCTAAACCGAGAAGCGCAAAAATGAGCGACTCGTCCACGAGCGCGCCCGACTCATAGCCATCGCCAGCGGACGGATAAGAGATCCCGCGACTGTAGAGCTGCGGGTCCGCGAGAGACCCTCCGTACTCCGTCGTCGTGAACCGGAAGAACGCGCCGAAGACGGGGCCAATGGTCATGGATGCGTCTTCCGTGGACAGCGGAGCGATTCGGGCGGCCGACCTGCTCGCCAGGCCGCTCCCTGCGGCGAGCAATCTAACGCTCCCCTCGCGCGTGGGCCTGGGAATGGTGAACTCTCCGGTCTCCGATCCGACCGCAATGCCGGCATAAGCACCACGCGAATCGATGCCGGCCCCCTGGTCCTCCAACGTGTGCATCGGAAATTGCGCCCGGCTGCGCCAGTAGGCGACCCGCGGGAACGGTACCGGATCTCCGTCCAGATCGAGCACGCGACCACGGATGACGTCGGTAGGCGTAAACACGAGGGTGAAGTCAGACTCGGCCCCCTCGCCCGCCGTCACGCTCGCCAACGCGTGCTCGGCCAAAGAGCCCAGGAGGCGAATAGGCTCGTCTTCGCTGACGCCGCGCAGGATCGCAACCCCAGCTGCATCGCTCGAGGCTTGTTCGATCAGAGCGCGATCACGCCAAACCTGCACCATGGCGCCAACAACGACGCCGCCGTCACTCGAAACACACCTGACATTCAGGAATCCCGGCGTTTCAACCACCGCTCTTTCTGTCGAATTCGCGCCCACCGTGGAGCCCGTAGGGACAACAGCGTCGCGTGCGACGCCGACGCCGGGTGCCTCAGCCGCTCGCGTTTCGGCCACGGAAGACCGCTCGAGAGCCCGAACCGGCGACGACCCCGGATCATCCCCCTGGATGAACCAGGCAACCAGGCCAACGAGTACCGCCACAACCAACGTGACGCGGACCCACCGCAATGCAGGTGAACGAAGATGCCTTGCTGTTGGCTCAATCATGGCGAGGTCGCAACTCCAGAGTACGCGCAGACCTAATTGCAGGCAGCAAACGCGAACCTGGTTGTGCCCACGGGCTGGATATCTACTTTGCACTCCCCGGGGAGTCCGCAGGAGGCACAGGCAGCATAAGCCGCGACTGTCGTCCCCTCGTCACCGATCATCAACTGGCAACATTCGAGCGAGGGGGCAGAGTTTTCCATGCAACGGCATGTCGCAAAGCTAGCCCCTCCCTCCTTCCAAACCCCTTGCCCACAAGTGGCTCCCACGTCCTCGCACTTGCCCTTGCAATCCTCGAACTCCCATTTCTCGTCAGCCGCTTTCTTCGCTTTGGTCGCCGAACACTCGTCGTAGATCGGTGTCTCGGCCGGCGGGACCGGATCGTCGACCGGAGATCGAGATGGCCCAGCCTATTCGCGAGTATGGGCTGCATGCAGGAAGGCGGCAAGGTCGAAGTCGAGCACCGGGACCGGGACCGGGACCGGGACCGGGACCGGGACCGGGACTCCGCTAACCGACTGATAGAGCGGTACTTCCAATCAATCTAAAATCCTCTCCGGGGCGGGGCATCAGGGTCTCGCATGGAGACGGGGCCTGACGGTCCCGTGAGCGGGGGTCCAAGCGAGCCGAGCGCGAGCTGCCGGGTGGTGATCGAGGCGTGTGGGCAGCTGCACTGGATTGCCCGGCTTGCATCGGAAGCGGGGCACGAAGTCGTCGGCGCGAATCCACGCGAGATCCGACTGATCTCGCAGAGCGGTCGCCAGAACGATCGGAACGACGCGCGGATGCTTGCGCGTCCGGGACGCGTCGACATCGAGCGGCTTCGTTCGCTGAAGCTGCGCGAGGAGGACTGCCGTTCGACCCGTTCGGTGCTGCATGCGCGTGACCTGCTCGTGCGAACACGAACGAAGCTGGTCGATTTCGCGCGCGGACAGGTCAAGACCCTCGGCGGGCGGATTCCGAGCTGCTCGACATCCACCTTTCGGATCAAAGCCGCCGGGCACCTACCGGCGATCGTCCGCAATGCGGTGGCGCCAATGCTGGAGACGCTCGAACAGCTCGAGCAGTAAATCCGTGGCCTGGGCCGCGAGATCGAACGACGCTGTGAGCAACAACATCCCGAAACCAGCGTCTTGCGGCAGATCCGAGGCGTTGGCCCGATCCGGGCTTTGGATTGGGTCGCGACGATCGAGGACCCCGCACGCTGTGCCTCGTCGCGAACGGTCGGGAACTATGGCGGACTTGCCCCGGGGCAGTGCGCCTCTGGCGCGAAGACTCCGAACCGCGCACCTCCAAGAGGAACGCGATCGCTCCAAGGCCTTCGAGCTCAAGGCCGAGCTCGATCGAAACGGCGTCTTCGACGAGTTCGAGGATCGCTTCCTGGACCTGCTCCGGAAGGCCGAGTGACGGTTCTCACACCGATCGGGGAGCTGCGCTGGCGCTCCGCGTGATCGATTCATCGGCGGTCGACGTCTACGGACAAGACTCCCCCGGTGTACGGATGCTGGGCGATGTCGGCCCCCCACCGATGCGAGTAGCCTCCCGGTTGCTCACGTCGAGCAGTGTCTTCCCGGTCCACAGGCAGGCGAAGTCGGGTCCTCGGACTCCGATTCCGATCGATGCAGATGATGACGGAATCGAAGAGCAAGTCCGACAGTGCCATCCGTGTGTACCTCATCGAGGACCAATCCTTGATCCGTGCGGCGGTTCGCGGCCTCGTCAACCAGCGTGAGAACATCGTCGTCGTCGGCGAGTGCGGCGATGCTCGCGCGGGAATCGAGGAGGTTCGTGGCCTGAAGCCCGACGTGGTCCTGCTCGACATCAGCATGCCGGGCTTGTCCGGCATCGACGCGATCAGCCGGCTGCAGGACGCTTCGCCGAACACCAAGGTCGTGATGTTGACGCACCACGAGGGGCACACCTTCGTCGAGCAATCGCTGCGCGCCGGCGCGCAGGGTTATCTCTCCAAGCACTCGGACGAGGCCGAACTCGCTCTCGCGGTCGAGTCCGTGCACCGCGGCGATCCGTATGTGTCTCCGCGGGTCGCCGGTGGTCTGCTCTCGTACTTCCGCACGGCGTCCGCCGACGACCCGACCGTGACGAACCAGCTCGGCTCGCTGACAGCACGCGAACGCGAAGTGTTCCAGCTTCTGGCGATCGGCAAGTCGAACAAGAATGTGTCGAGCGAGCTCGGAGTGAGCCTCGGGACGGCCAAGAAGCACCGCGAGAACCTGCAGCGCAAGCTGGGCTGTCACTCCGCCGCCGAACTCGCGCGGCTCGCGATCCGCGAGGGACTGCTCTCCGACTAGCCCGAACGGTTCAGTCGCTCGTGCCGTCGTCGCGTGCCTCCACGCGATCGCCGTCCCGCACCCTGTTCCCCGGATGGACGATGATGGAGTCGCCTTCGTCCAAGCCGCTCACGATCTCGACGTCGAGCCCGCTGCGCTGTCCCGACTCGACCCTCGTCTTCACGGCACGGCCACTCTCGACGCGGAACAAGGCCCAGCCGTCGCCTTCGCGGAAGAGCGCCGTCAACGGAACCGTGAGCGCCGCGTCGCTCTCCCAGAGCACCACAGCCGTGTCGACGCGATAACCGTGGCCCAGACGTTCCCAGGCGGCCGGTTCGCCCTCGAAGTCGATGACGACGTTCACGCGCTGTTCCTCGATGCCGAGCGCGGAGACCTTGGTGAAGCCCAAGGGCTCCACGTTGCGCACACGCCCGGCGAGCGGAGTCGCGCCTCCCCAACCGTCGATCACGACGCGCTGCCCAGGCCGGACGCGCACCGCGTCGGACGATAGGTAGTCGACGACGACTTCTAGCTCGCGCGGGTCACCGATCTCCAACAAGGCTTCGCCGAGCGACACGGAGCGCTCGCTGCGTTCGGGGATGCGCAGGATGAGGCCCGAGACGGGAGCGGTCAGCGGCACGCAGTCGCACTCGTCGACCGGTGAGCGTTCACTGTCCGGGGTGATCAACTGCGCGCGCGCGCGCTCCAACTCGAACAGTCGCATCTGCAGCCCGGCTCGCGCCGTCGCGAGCCCGGCCGTCCGCGTCCTGAACAGCTTATTTGCCTCGTCCAGCTCGCGGCGAGGGATCATCCCGTCCCTCGCGAGCCCGGTCGCCCGCTCCAGTTCCGCGCGCGCGAAGTCGAGCTCGGCGGTCGCCTCCTCGACGCGCGCCTCCGAGAGAGCGCGAGCCGCCTCCGCGGCTTCCACGGACGCGCGCGCTTCGGCTTCGCTGCGGGGATCGAGCAGGCTGGGATCTCCCGGTTCGATGCGTGCGAGCACGGTCTCGCCCGCCGTCACCGCGTCGCCGACGTCGGCGTCGATGCGCTGCACGCGGCCGGCGACCGGCGCGGACAACACGTAAGTGTCGTGAATGCGCGTGCGACCTTCCTCCTCCACCGAGACGACCAGCTGTCCGCGGCGCACGACGACGAGGTCGACCGCGATCGGGCGCGGCACCAGTGACCAAGCGACGGCCGCGCCGACGAGCGCGGTGACGGTACCCCACAAGAGGATGCGTTTGTGATTCGGCTTCAACCCTCACTCCCTCGTCTTCAAGACTTCGATCAGGTCCAGGCGCCGCACTCGCCGGCGCATCACGAGCGCGGACAGCACTGCCGCGGCGGACAGCACCAGCGCTGCGACGCCGTAAGTCGACGGGTCGATCAAGAGCGGCAAGCGGAACAACTCCGTATCGAACGCCGACGCCATGACTCCCACGAGTCCGCGCCCGAACACGCAACCGAGCGGCAAGCCGAGCACGAACAGCACTCCGACCTCCGCCAGGAGGATGTACTCGACCTCGCCCGACGAGAACCCCAGCACGCGCAGTGTCGCCAGGTCGCGGCCGCGCTCTGACAGCGCGATGCGCGCCGAGTTGTAAGTCACCCCGAAGCCCAGGATGCACGCGAACAACGAAAACATCGTCACGGACACGTTCAGGTGCTCACCGATGGAGTCACGGAACGACTGCCGCGCGACGTCGCGCAGCAGCACACCGGACGCCTTGGGCAGTTCCTTCAGAGCACGGAGCAACTGCGGGCTGTTCGCTTCGTCGACGAGCAGGTGGACCTGTTGGACACGCTCCGGCTCGCGCAGGAGCCGTCCCAGCGCATCGAGCCGCATGTATGCCGGCAATCCGATGCTCGTCTCGCTCGTGCCTGCGACGGTAAGTTCCGCTTCCGGTCGACGCCCTTCGAGGACCTGGACATGCACGCGATTGCCCACTCCGACGCCGAGTTTCTCGGCCAGGTGCGTGCCGAGAACGAGCCCGGCCGGCGGCGGATTCAACACGCGACGCGTTCGTTCGTCGAAGATCGGATTGAGCGTCGCGCCGGCGGGCACTCCCGTGATTCCTCCGCGATGCGTCACGGTGCCGGCGGAGAAGTCCGCGCCGACGGTGCGCGCTGGCTCGACGACTTGCACGGACGGCAAGCGCTCGATGGAACGCAGCACGGTCCGAGACTCCGGCTCGGCGAGGCTCACGGTGACGTCCTGGCGTTGTGCGTCGTAGAAGTAGAGCCGCTCGAGGTGCTCGATCACGTCGAACCACTGCAGCGCCATGATCAACAGACTCATCGCGCAGGCGACGCCGACGACCGTCAGACCCGAGCGCAACGGCGAGCGTCCGATCTGCCGCAACACGATGCGCGTGGGCTGGTCGAGCCAACGGGAGGCGGCGTTCTCAGCGAAGCGACTCTTACGGAACGACGGGGGGCGGGGCGGGAGCATCGCCTGCGCCGGAGGCAGGCTCGTGGCGCGCTTCACCGAGACCGCGGCACCGAGCAAGGCGGCCGCGAGCGCCAACGCGCCGGCGACGACGAAGGAGCTCGCGCTCGGGCGGTAGACGAGCAACGGGAAGCGGAACGCCTCCGCGTACAGCTCCGTGTTCCAGCGCCCGACCCACGCGCCGGCGAGGCAGCCGATCCCGACGCCGAGCAACGCGACGGCTCCCGCGGCTTTCGTGTAGTGCAGACCGACCGCGGCGTTGGAGTAACCGAAGGCCTTGAGCAGGCCGATCTGCGAGCGCTCCATCGCGATCAAGCGGCTCATCAGCGCGTTGGTGAGCAGCGCCGAGACCGCCAGGAAGAGCGTCGGCAAGATGCGCGCCATCGTGCCCAACTGCTCGATTTCGTTCTCGACGAACCAGTTCGACAGCTGGTCGCGCCGTGCGATCGCGCCGGTCCCTCCGTAGGGCTCGAGCAGCCGATCCAGCCTCGGGATGACGTCTTCGGCGGGCGCGCCGCGCTCGAGCGCCAACGACACGTCGTCGAACGCACCCTGGAGGTCGAATGCCGCTTCCATCACGCCGTGCCCCAGCCAGAGCACGCCGTAGCGCAAGTCGTCGGCCATCAGCGCACCCGGGCCCAGACTGTAGACATACTCGGGCGAGAGCACGACGCCGACCACGCGCAACTCGCGTCGCTTCCCGTTCAAGACCGCCGCGATCGTGTCCCCCGGCTCCAGCCCGTGAGCGTCGGCGAAGGGTTCGTTCAGCAGCACTTCCTGAGGACGAGCCCGGTCGATCCAAGTGCCGCGGCGCAGCACGAGCCGATTCAGGATCGGCCGCCCGTGCGAAGGCACGGACACGATCCTCCCGACGACGGGCTGCTCGAATCCCGGAACGTCGAGCACGGCGGCGCGCGCGATGCGCGTCTGGACCGTCTGCACGCCGGGGATCGCGGCGAGGTCTTGGGCAAGGCCGATCGGCGCGCGCTTCAGCGAAGCGAACACATCGCCGAATCCGGTCCGCTCGGCGTACGCGTCGGCGGTCTCGCGCAGTCCGTCCTGCGTCGAACGCGACATGACCAGCACGGCGGTGCCGGATGCGATCACGAGCGCGATGGCGAGCACCTGGCCCCGCAGATGCCAGAGGTCTCGCAGCACCTTGCGATCGAGTGCGCGGAAGCTCACCACGTCAACTCTCTCGGCGCGCGCCTCGTGGCATTCCGCACCGACGACGCGATCATCCCGTCGGCCATCGTCAGCACGCGATCCGCCATGTCGCCGATCACGCGGTTGTGCGTGATGACGGCCGTGGTCGTGCCGAGTTCCCGGTTGACCTGTTCGATCGCCTCCAGCACGAGGATGCCCGTCCGGCTGTCGAGAGCTCCCGTCGGTTCGTCGCACAGCAGGATCTCGGGCCGCTTGGCGATGGCCCGCGCGATCGCGACGCGCTGCTGTTCGCCGCCGGAGAGCTGTGCGGGGAAGTGATCCGCGCGCTCGCCGAGGCCGACGAGTTCGAGCGCCGCACGCGGATCGAGCGGGTCGCGCGCGATCTCCGTGACGAGCGCCACGTTCTCGCTCGCGGTCAAGCTCGGTATCAGGTTGTAGAACTGGAACACGAACCCGACGTGTTCCCGGCGATAACGAGTCAGCGCTCGGTCGTCCGTCGCCGTCAGTTCTCGTCCGCGGAAGAGCACAGTTCCGGCAGTCGGCGCATCGAGCCCTCCGAGCACGTTCAGCAAGGTCGACTTCCCGGAACCGGACGGCCCGAGCAGCGCGACGAGTTCGCCCGCGAAGAGGTCGAGGTCCACGCCGCGCAGCGCACGCACCTCGACTTCACCCGTGCGATAGACCTTGGTCAACCCGCGGGCTTCCAGCGTTGCTTCAGATCCGCTCATCTGCCGAGCTCGGTGAGTACCGGGCCGGTACAGAGACTAAGGCTTGTCGCCGAACGCGACATGGGCAGTCGTTCGTAGCTACGGAACCAGGTAAAACCCTCACTCCCCGGAGCGCTGAACGGCCAGTCGGCCGTTCAGCGCTCCGGGGTGTGAGGATCTAGACCTGGTTCCCTACCATTCGCTGCGACGCGTACCGCTAGTCTTACGCGACCAGGCCGCGAGAAGCGGATCGCACTCGCGCTTTCAGTGACACGCGCACAGCATGAAACACCGCCTTCAACCGATCGACTGGATGCGCGGCATCGTGATGATGATCATGGTCACCGACCATGCCTCCGCGGCTTTCAACGCGGACCGGGCCGTCTCGGACTCGGCGTTGTTCCCGGGCTGGCAGGAACCACTCGATGGAGCGCAGTTCTTGTTTCGCTGGGTCAGTCACCTGTGTGCACCAGTCTTCGTGTTCCTCGCAGGCACGAGCTTGGCGCTGAGTGTCGACAAGAAGATCGCGCGCGGCGCCACGGCCTGGCAGATCGACCGCGATTTGCTCCTGCGCGGCTTGCTGCTGCTCGTGGTCGAGCTGTTCTTCATCAACATGTTCTGGGGACACGGGCGCATCTTGCTGCAGGTGCTGTTCGCGATCGGAGCGAGCATGATCGCGATGGTCGTGCTGCGACGCCTACCGAGCGTTTGGCTGCTCGCCTTCGCGCTGATCAGCCTGACGGTCGGTGAGTGGACGCGAACGGGTGACTTCGGAACGTCGGGAAGCCTCGTGGACTCGCTACGCGCGCTCCTGATCGACGGCGGCAACATACCGATCGCGGTGGGCGGGAAGGACGGCGTGATGGCCGCCTATCCGATGCTGCCCTGGTGCGGGATCATGGCGGCCGGTTGGGTGCTCGGTCGATATTTCCTGCGCAAGGGCGACGCGGCGGACGGCGAGGTGAACACGGCGCAAGTCGTCCGCCCGCTCGCGCTGACCGGTGTAGGCTTGCTGGCCCTATTCGCCGTGTTCCGCGGCCTGAATGACTTCGGCAACCTCGGGTTGTTGCGCATGGACTCGTCCGTGCTGCAGTGGCTGCACGTCAGCAAGTACCCGCCTTCGCTGACCTTCGCCACCCTCGAGCTGGGGATCATGTTCCTGATCCTCGCGGGGCTCTTCCGCATCGATGCAGTGCGCGGACGAGTCTCAGGCAGCGGCCACCCGGTACTCGTCTTCGGTCAGACGGCTTTCTTCTTCTACGTCGCTCACATCGCCATGCTCGAGGCGGGCGCCGCCGTCTCCGGCTATCACAAGGCAGGCAATCTGTGGCACACCATGATCGCCGCAGTCGCCGTGCACTTGGCGCTCTACCCCATGTGCCTCGCGTTCCGAGAGCTCAAGTCGCGCTACCCGCGCAGCGTGTTGCGGTTCTTCTGAGCGCGATTCAACCAGCGACAACGTGCAACCAAGCCTGCGCCATCAAGGCCGATCCCGCGGCGGTCGGGTGCACGCCGTCGGCGGCCCAGTGTTCGGGAGGTGCGTACTTGACGGCCTCCTCGAACATCGCGTGGAAGGCGATGAAGGTCGCGCCGTGTTGATCGGCCATATTGCGGGCGGCAGCGCGGTATCGATCGAAGTCCGGGAACCAGGTGTCATCGATCGCACCGCAGCGCAGGACGAAGGGTTCGCAGATGACGAGCTGGGTGTTCGGGAGGGCGGCGCGCGTGCGCCCGAGCAACCCGTCGTAGTCGCGTTCGTAGGTGCCGACGTCCCCGTCGTAGTTGCCGGCGCGCTCGTGCCAGATGTCGTTGACGCCGATCAAGATGCTGAGCACGTCGGGCGCGAGATCGATGCAGTCGGCGTCCCAGCGCTCAGCGAGCTGGAACACCTTGTTGCCCGACACGCCGCGGTTGTAGACGCGCAGCTCGTCTTGCGGCCGACCGACGAGCAAGCCGGCGGCGGCGAGCCAGGCGTATCCCTTGCCGAGCTGCGCCATCGAGTTCGGTTCGGGATTCTCGCTGCGCGCGCGACCGCTGTCGGTGATCGAGTCGCCTTGGAAGAGGATCGTGTCGCCGGGCGCGATCAAGCTGCGAGGCGTTACGGCGCCGTCCGAATCAGTCGCGGCCTTCGCACCGACGCATCCCGCGAGGCCTGCGCCGCCGAGCGCGGCGAGGCCGCCGGCGAGCAGGCTGCGGCGCTGGAGGTTCGCGGAATGTTGATCGTGTTCTTGCATGGCGCGCTCTACTCCACGGACTCGAGTTGATACTGCGGCGGCGGCGTCTGCTCGAGCGCCAAGCTGCGTCGCAACGGCAAGACGTGGCTGCACGACCCGCGGTGGCCGAAGCCCGAACACGAACACATGATCTCGTTGCCGTTCACCGTCAATGTGAAGCGCTGGTTCGGATCGCGCGTCGACGTGACTTGGTAACGCGTGATCGCCGGCTTGCCCAAGGCGTTCACGAGCAGGGTAATCAGCTCTTCGTTCGGCTTCGGCGCGGTTCTGGCCACGATGCGTGTCGGCGACGCCGCTTGTTCGTCGCGCAGCGTCTGAATGGCCTGCTGCAGGACTTCGGCGGCCCAGTTCGGCCCGCGGCGCTTGGAAGAGCTGCCTTCGATCGCCTCAGCGAGCGGGCTGACCGCGCGTTGCAAGTCGTCGACGGCGTTGGTCGATGCGGGCGTCGATTGCGGTTTGCCGTCGAGCACGCTCTCCGCGATGCGCGCTTTGGTCTCGAGCACGTACTGGATGAAGGCGTCGAGCGTGTTCGGCGCGACCATGTACTCGACGTTGACCGACTCGGTCTGACCGATGCGGTACGCGCGGTCTTCGGCTTGGAAGTGGTTCGCGGGAACCCAGTCGAGGTCGTTGAACACGACCTGTCGCGCCGCGGTTAGGTTCACACCGATGCCGCCGGCTTGCAGGTTCGCGATGAAGACGCGCACGGTCTCGTCGTTCTGGAAGCGGTCGACGAGAGCTTGCCTGTTCTTGGCGGGCGTGTCGCCGGTGAGCAGCACGGCTTGATCCCCGAAGTGCTCGGCGAACTGTTGCACGGGCGCGTCGAAGCACGAGTAGACGATCACCTTCTCGCCTTGCTCGACCGCGTTGGCGACGTAGCTCTGCGTGGTCTTGGCCTTGGCGATCGCCAGCGTGTGGCGCGCCTTGGTCAGCTGCGCGAGCAAGTCGATGTGCGCCGTCTCCGCGCTCGGCGCGACGAGCATCTCGAGCAGCTTGCGCGTGTCGGCGCGGGCCGCGGTCTTCGGCACCTCGATTTCGAGGAAGGTGCGCACCTTGGGCGGCAAGTCGAGCACCTCAGCCTTCGTGCGACGCAGCAACACGCCTTCGAGCTGCAGCGCAAGCTCATCGAGGTGCGTCGCGCCGTCGGTGACCCAGCCGAAGTTGTTGCGGAAGGCTCCGCAGTAACGCTTGGCGAACGACAAGAAGTGGCGGCCGAGCGGGTGGTCGACCATTTGCAACAGCGGGAACAAGTCGCGTGGCCGGTTGGTGAGCGGCGTACCCGTCAGCATGTACGTCAGCGGCTGGTGCGCGGACTCGACCAAGCTGCGCCCGAGCTTGCTGCGCTGGCTCGTGTAGTTCTTGAGGTAGTGCGCTTCATCGAACACCAGACCCGCGAACGGCATCTCGTGCAGCCAGGCGATGTGCTTCTTGAGGATGTCGTAGTTGATCACGACCCAACCGTCGAAGTACGCGGGCGCTTCATCGCCGACGATGTGCACTTCGTCGTCCGGGCGCACGACGCCGATCTCGCGCTTCCAGTTGTGCTTGACCGACGCGGGACAGACGACGAGATACGGACCCTTCGGCTGCGCTTCCCGCATCGCGACGATCGCTTGCCGCGTCTTCCCGAGCCCCATGTCGTCCGCGAGGATCGCACCTTGCCGCGCGAGCAGGAACGCGAGGCCTTCGATCTGATGCGGATAGAGGCCGGCGGCGAGCGCGCGCGCTCGTTCGGTCACCTGGTCGTCGTTGTTCACGCGAGCAGCATAGCGACTGACCGCCCCGCCCGCTCTTAGAGTGAAGTACCGTGCCAGGTTCAGTTTTTCGATCTAAGCGCTCCTCCACCGCCGACGGCGCGTGCCGAGCGCTTAGATCGAAAAACTGAACCTGGCACGGTACTTCACTCTAAGTCCCACGCGATGACGTCGAGGTCCTTCGCGAAGTGCGCGAGCGGTTCGCCTTCCAGCGCGGCGATGCCGATTTGTTCGCCGAGGGTGTTGCGCTCGATCTCGACCTCGGCGCGCTGCAAGGGCCACGGGGCGTGGTGGATGTCACCGCGGTAGATGCGACCGCGCTCGTCTGCGGCGTAGAGGCAGTAGCGTTCGGTCAGCCACGACTCCAAGCTGCCCGGCGTGGAGTGGTAGACGTCGCCGGTCGGACGGTAGCGCCCGGTGAAGCCGAGGCGGCCCGGTCCGCGCTCGCTCGCGTAGTGAATCGTGTCTCCCTGACGCTCGAACTGCATGCGCGCGCGAAAGTACGGCAAGTGGAAGAACGTGCGCGCCGCCCAGACGGCGAGTCGCTTCGTCACATCGAGACTGAAGAACCAGACCCCCGGCTTGCCGTTCGCCGTGACGTAGGTGCGCAGGTTCAGCTCGGGGAAGGCGTGAATGCCGGGGATCGACGGGACGCAGCGCGGACCGACCGAGCTCATGCGGAACGGCACGACGCCGAGCCACGCGGTTCCCTCGAAGCTCTCGAGCTCGAGGCCCGGGGAGATGTGCGCGCGCAGCAGCTCCGCCTCGACCGGCCAGTGAAGGAAGGCGAGGTCGTGCCAGCGCATCTTCAGCGTCCAGGGACGTCGCGGCAACGGCCACGGTCGGTGGCTCGTGTCTTGCAGATCGATATCGAAGCTCATGGCGGGGCACCAAGGTACCCCCTTCGGTTTCCTGGCCAAGCCCGCGCTGCCGTCGCTACTCTGCAACGCCCGCCTGCTGCCCCGGACTCGAACGCGGAACCCTGCTCTACAGATGACCGACCCCAAGCCGCCCCGCTTCGACCAGTCGCTGATCAACCGCTTGCGAGCCGCCTTCGGCGAAGACGTCGACCCCGGCATCGCGCTGCCGGAGGACGAACAAGTCAGCGCCGCGGGTCAACGGCCTGAGTCCTCGGGGCTCGTCAGTCGACTGAAAGCGCGCGTGGTCGCGTCGACGCGTTACCGCATGGACGGCGAGATCGGTCGCGGCGGGATGGGCGCCATCCTGGAGGTCTGGGATGAAGATCTGCGCCGCAAGCTGGCGATGAAGGTCGCGCTCGGTCGCGGAGAAGGTTCGTCCGGTGCCGACGAGCTGGACCCGCGCCTGGTGGCGCGCTTCCTCGAAGAAGCGCAGGTCACCGGTCAGCTCGAGCACCCCGGCATCGTTCCCGTGCACGAGCTCGGCCTCGACGAGAACGGCCAGGTCTACTTCACGATGCGCCTGGTGCGCGGCCGCGACCTCGAGCGCGTGTTCGAACAGGTCACGATCGGCGACGAGGATTGGTCCGTCACGCGCGCGCTCGGTGTACTGCACAAAGTCTGCGAAGCGATGGCTTACGCGCACTCCAAGGGCGTGATCCACCGCGACCTGAAGCCGGCGAACGTGATGGTCGGTCATTTCGGTGAAGTCTATGTGATGGACTGGGGGCTGGTTCGCGTGCAAGGGCACGAAGACCGGCACGACGTTCGAGTCACGCCGGACGCACCGATCTCGAGCGTGCGCAAGGAACGCGACCCGAGCGATTCCGGCAGTACTGCCAGCGTGGAGTCCGAACACGTCGAGGTCGGGCGACGCGAAGACGCCTCCGGCTCGAACCGCGAAGAGCTGTACACGATGGACGGCGACGTGATCGGTACGCCGTCATATATGTCCCCCGAGCAGGCGCGCGGCGAGTTGACCAAGCTCGATGCGCGCAGCGATGTGTACGCGGTCGGCGCGATGCTCTACCGCTTGCTCGCCGGCGTGGCGCCCTTCGCCGACAACAAGGACCGCAGCGCCATGACGGTGCTGACTGCTCTGCTGAAGGGACCCCCCACCAAGCTCGAGGAGCTGTCGGATGCTCCGGGCGAGCTGATCGCGATCTGCGAGAAGGCCATGTCGCGCGCGCCGCAGGATCGCTACGCGGACATGATGGCGCTCGCCGACGATTTGCGCGCGTTCTTGGAGCACCGTGTCGTCGGGGCGTATGAGACCGGCGCCGTCGCGGAAGCGCGCAAGTGGGTGCGGCGCAACCGCCCGCTCGCTGCATCGCTCGCGGCGGGTGTCGTCGCGCTCGTCGCGGGACTCGTCGCCAGCCTGGTCTTGAAAGCGCAAGCGGACGAGAGCGCGGTGCTTGCCGAAGACCGGCGCGTCGAGGCCGTCGAATCCGCGCAGCTCGCTGAGGAGCGGCGTGTCGAGGCGGAAGCCTCGGCAACGCTGGCGGAAGAACGCCGCCAAGACGCCCAAGCCTCCGCCCAGCTCGCGAGAGAGAGTGCGACCGAAGCCGCGCAGCAAGCCCGAATCACCAGCGAGGTGAACGAGTTTCTCAACGAAGAGGTCTTCGCGGCGATCGCCCCCGAGAACATGGGCATCGACGTGACGATGCGCCAGGTGCTCGACGCCGCGTCCATGCGCTTGGCCACCAACGTCTTGCTCGAACCGGTCGTGCGCGCGGAACTGCACTCGACGATCGGAACGAGCTACGACCGACTGGGCTTGTTCACGCGCGCGCGCGATCACTACCAGCTCGCGCTCGCGCTCCGGACGAAGCACCTCGGCGAAGCTGACCTGGACACACTCGATTCCACGCGCCAAGTCGCCGACGCGATGATGGAACTGGGGCAGTTCGATGAAGCGCTCGCGACTCTGCAGGCGGTCGTTCCGCGCCTGACGGAGAGCGCCGGTCCGGAACACCCCGGGACCCTTGCCGCCCGGGCTGACCTGGCGAGCGTCTACAACGAGATCGGGCGTTACGACGACGCGCGCGAGATCCTGGAGCAGTCACTGGAGATCGAACGGAGCCTCCTCGGCGACGATCACGAACGCACGCTCGTGACCGGCAACAATCTGGCGCTGACTTACCAGTACCTCGGTCAGTACGAGCGAGCTGGAGGGATGCTCGAAGCGCTGGTCGCGTCGCGCAAGCGCGTCAGTGGCGACGACCACCCGCAGACTCTAACGGCGCTGAGCAACTACGCCCTGAACTTGACCATGCTCGGTAGGCACAAGGAAGCCGTCGCGCTGCAGGAAGACATCTGCGTCTGGCGCCTGGAACACCTCGGTGAAGACCACCCCCACACCGCGCAGGCGCTCGGCAACCTCGGCACCGGTTACATGGAACTCGGGCGCCTGCTGAAGGCCCAGCGCACGCTGGAGCAGGCGTTGGAGTTGTCGCGCGAGGCGCGCGACGCGGATCACCCGGACACACTGCTCGTGGCGAACGCCCTCGCAATCGTCTACGCGCGCCGGCGCAAGTTCGATGAGTCGCTCGCTCTACGGCTCGAGACGCTCGATGCGCAACGACGCGTTCTCGGCCCGGAGCACTCCGACGTGCTCTCTTCGCTGAACAACCTCGCGGTCTCCTACAAGGAACAAGGTCTCTACGAGGAAGCGGAAGCGCTGCAGCGCGAGACGCTCGAGATCGAGCTCCGCGTGAAGGGTCGCGACCACCCCGACACGCTGATCACGCTCGAGAACCTCGGTGGAACGCTGTTCGCCATGGAGCGCTTCGATGAGTCGCTGGAGCTGACTAGCGAGGTTCTCGAAGCCCGCAAGCGCGTGTTGGGCGAAGAGCACCAAGCGGTCGCGAAGACGACGTACAACCTCGGCATGATCGCGGAAGCGACCGGCGACACCGAGCTGGCACTGGAGTACTTCGAAGCGGCCCTGATCCTGTCGCGTGAGGTGCTCGGCGAACAGCATCCGCAAGTCTCCGAGTGCTTGATGCAGCTCGCGAACGTCGCCTCCGAGGCGAAGGACTTCGAAGCGGCTCGCGAGTACTACCGTGCGGCGCTCGCGATCGAACGCGAACTCGGTCCCGACAACGAAGAAGTCGGCTACTACCTGCACCAGATCGGCTACGGGCACTACAGCCAGAAGGAGTACGCCGACGCGGTCCGGGACCTCGAAGAGTGCGTGCGCGTTCGACGAAAAGTGCTCGGCGACGACGACGGCGGGACGCTGATCTCGCTCTACGTCCTCGCCAAGTCGCACGTGAAGCTCGGTGCCTACGCCGTGGCCGAACCGCTCGCGCTCGAGTTCCATGAGCGCCAGCTGAAGATCGCAGGCCCCTACATCGAGGAAGGCCGCAAGCTGCTGATGCTGCTGTACGACGGCTGGGGCAAGCCGGAGAAGGCCGACGAGTGGCGCTGAGAAGTACGGTACCGCGTTCGATTCTTCCACTTAGCGAGCCACCCGGCGCCATCGGCGCCGGGTGGCTCGCTAAGTGGAAGAATCGAACGCGGTACCGTACTTCTCGGTATGGACGCGCCGCATCGCGAACGCCTAGAGTCAGGGTTCGTGTCGCCCCCGAACCGTCCGCTCGATCCGCCCCTCGTGCAGCCTTGGTCGCGCACGGCGGAAGACGTGCTGCACGAGCTCGACGTCGATCCGGAGCACGGACTGGCCGAAGCTGAAGCGCAACGCCGACTTGCGCACTACGGTCCGAACCGTCTGATCGCGCACGCGGCCAAGAGCCCGTGGAGGATCTTGTGGGATCAGTTCGCGAACTTGATCGTGCTGATGCTCGCCGTCGCCGCCGCGGTCGCCTTCGGCTTCGACGAAATCGTCGAGGGCGTCGCGATCCTGGTCGTGATCCTGATCAACGCCGCGATCGGCTTCGTGACGGAGAGCCGCGCCGTGCACTCCGTCGAAGCGCTGCGTGAGCTCGGACAGAAACAGACCAACGTGCGGCGCGACGGCACCGTGCGTCCCATTCCGGCCGACGAACTGGTGCCCGGCGACATCGTCGTTCTGGATGCGGGAGACGTGCTGACCGCGGACTTGCGCGTGGTCGTCGACGCGCTCCTACAGTCCGACGAGTCCGCACTGACCGGTGAGTCGGTTCCCGTGGCGAAGAGTGTCGCAGCGGTCGCGAAGGATGCGTCGATCGCCGAGCGCGAATCGATGCTGTTCAAGGGCACCGCGTTGACCGGTGGAACCGGCGAAGCGGTTGTCGTCGCGACCGGCATGGCGACCGAACTCGGGGCCATCTCGAGCCTCGTCGTCGAAGCCGAAGCGGAGGTCACGCCGCTCGAGAAGCGCCTCGACAAGCTCGGCCGTCGCTTGATCGGCCTGACTCTGATCATCGCGGTCGTGGTCGCCGTCACCGTTTTGAGCACGGGCCGTGGCGCGTTCATGGCCATCGAAATCGCGATCGCACTCGCCGTCGCAACGATCCCGGAAGGCCTGCCGATCGTGGCGACGGTCGCGCTCGCGCGGGGCATGGCGCGCATGGCGCGTCGCAACGCGTTGGTCGAAGAACTTGCGGCGGTCGAGACACTCGGTTCGACAACGGTGTTGCTGACGGACAAGACCGGCACGCTGACCGAGAACCGCATGACGGCGGTGGAGTACGAGCTCTCGAGCGGACGCATCGAAGTCGAAGGCATCGGGCTCATCACTCGAGGACGCTTCTCACGCGACGGCGAGACGCTCGACCCCGCGCAGCTGCCTGAGCTGCTCGAGATCCTGCGCGTCGGCGTGTTGTGCAACAACGCCACGCTCGACTTCGAGTCCGACGACTCCGTGCGCTCGACCGGCGACCCGACGGAAGTCGCGTTGTTGGTCGCCGGTGCCAAGGCGGGCTTGGACCGCTCCGTGTTGCGAGCGGAACACCCTGAGCTGCTCGAGGTCGCATTTGATTCGACGACGAAGCGCATGTCGACGATCCACGGTTCGAACGGCGCACGCTTCGCCGCGGTGAAGGGCGCGCCCGAGGCGATCGTCGAGCGCTGCAACACGGTGCGCACGACGGACGGAACCGAACCGCTCGACGCCGAGTCGCGGGCCGCTTGGCTGCAGCGCGCAGAAGCCTGCGCCGCGCGCGGAGAACGCGTGCTGGCGTTTGCGACCAAGTCGCTGGCCGACTCGGAGGAGTTCGAGTACGAAGCCCTCGTGTTGCTCGGGCTGGTCGGCTTGCTCGATCCTCCGCGTGAGTCCGCGCGCGCCGCGATCGACGCTTGCCAAGCCGCCGGCATTCACGTCGTGATGATCACGGGCGACCACGGCGCGACAGGCTTCGCGGTGGCCGCGGCGGTCGGCCTGGTCGAACCGGATGCACCGCCCTCGTTCTTGGACGCGCGCCATCTACGCCCGATCGAAGAGCTCGACGCCGCGGACAAGCGCGAACTGCTCGAGGCTCGCGTCATCGCGCGTGCCGATCCGCGTCAGAAGCTCGACCTGATCGCGCTGCACCAAGCCGAAGGCGCAGTCGTGGCCATGACGGGTGACGGCGTGAACGACGCGCCGGCGCTGAAGAAGGCCGACATCGGCGTCGCCATGGGATTGCGCGGGACGCAAGTCGCGCGCGAGGCCGCCGACATGGTGCTGCGCGACGACGAGCTCTCCAGCGTCGTCGCCGCCGTCGCGGAAGGCCGCGCGATCTTCTCGAACATCCGACGCTTCGTCATCTACCTGATGTCGTGCAACGTCAGCGAGATCTTCGTCGTCGCCATCGGCGCGGCGATTCCCGGTCCGCTGCCGATCTTGCCGTTGCAGATCCTGTTCTTGAACATGGTGACGGACGTTTTCCCCGCGCTGGCCCTCGGCGTCTGCGAAGGCAGCCCGTCATTGATGCAGCGTCCTCCGCGGGATCCGAGCGAACAGATCCTCACGCGTCGGCACTGGCGACGCATCTTCGGCCTGGGCGGCGTGATGGCCGCATGCGTGATCGCGTCGCTCCTCGTGGCGCAACACGGCTTGACGCTCGCGAACCCTCAGGTGACGACGGTCACCTTCCTGACCCTTGCGCTCGCGCAGCTCTGGCACGCGTTGTCCATGCGCAGTGCTCGTTCTCACTGGCTGGGGAACGAAGTGACGCGCAACGCTTGGCTGTGGACCGCCATCGCCCTGTGCTTTTCGCTACTCGTCGTCGGCGTCCATTGGGCACCGTTCGCGAGCGTGCTCGCGGTCGAGAACCCGGGCCTCGCCGGTTGGGCCGTCGCCCTCGGCTTCAGCACCATCCCGCTCATCGCGGGCCAGCTCGAGCTGCTGCTTAGAGTGAAGTACCGTGCCAGGTCCAGTTCTTCGATCTAAGCGATCCGCCCGCGCTAGAGGGTGCAGGCGGATCGCTTAGATCGAAAAACTGGACCTGGCACGGTACTTCACTCCAAGGGGCAGGCCTTGCGGATCGCGGCGCCCTCGAAGTGCACTTCGAAGTGGGTGTCGATCGCGGTCGCGTGGAAGCACGCGGACCAAGTGCCGTCTTCGCGGCCGCCGGCCGGCAAGGTCAGCATCTCGAGGACGAAGGTCGCTCGACCCGGCTCGCGGGACAAGGTCGCAGCGTGTGACTCGAAGGCCGCGCGCAAGTCCGCAGCGCAGCGGCGCAGGATCGCATCGGCGCTCCCGACGGCGCGGCGGTAGAAGTTCGCGTAGGGCTGGATCGGCACGTCGCCGTCACCCGGCATGATGATCGTGAAGCGCGCGCCCGTGCGCGAATGCGACAGCAACGCTTCCCAGTGCCCCGGGCCGTCGTAACGCTCGAAGTGCACGAGTCGTCCGAAGAAAGGATGGCTCGACTGGACCGCGATCGCGCCCTCGTCTCGCTCGTGATCGACGCCCCGCCACAGTGCTTGCACGTAATTCATCTGCGCTCCTCGGCACTTCTTCGGCCGAATTGCAGCGGAGCTTAGGGCCTCTTTTCCGCGCGTGTGCCGCGCCTGCGACACCTCACGTAGCCTTCATCCGGCGTTCTCGAAGCGCGCGTGGTCGATGACCAGCTGTCGCATCGCCTTCGTCGGGGCGCTCGAAGTCGTCGGACGGCCTCTCACGAGCGAAACGGTTCGGTTGCGTCTGGCTAGTCTTCAATCAGGACACGCCGTTGTTGCGCGTGACGGGGAGCCAGGCGAGGAAGGCGGTGATCGCCAGTCCGACCACGGTGAGCGTCACCCGCAACCAGACCGTGTGCGCGAACCAGATCGAGAGCCCGAACGACAGAACGACCAGTCCGTAGGCCTTGCGCTTCGCCGTCAGCGGCACGGTGTGGTCGTGCTGCCACTGCGCGAGGTACGGCCCGAAGGCGCGGTTCTCGAGCAGTCGGCGATTCAGCTCGGGCGACGTGCGCACGTAGCAGGCCATCGCGAGCAGCAAGAAGGGCGTCGTCGGCAGGATGGGCAGGAAGGCGCCGAGCAGCGCCAGCGCGGTGCTGACCCCGCCGACGGCCAGCAGGAGCACGCGCTTCGGGCCGGTCATTTGCGGATGGTCGGGCTCGGGTGACGCCGACCACTCGTCGAGCGGTTCAGTCACGGGCGTCCCCCTCCCCGAGTCGTTCGCGCAGCTCCGCGAAGCCACCCAGCAGTTCGCCGTCGATTCGTGCGTACGGCATGTCCGCGCGACCGAGTTCGGCGGCGAGTCGGCGCTTGAGTTCACGGTCCGCGTCGAGCGCGTACTCGTCGAACGAAACGCCGTATTCGCGCAGCAAGCCGCGGGCGGTCTCACAGTGCTTGCAAGCGGACCAGGTGTAGAGCGTGACTTCCAAGATGAATCCAGGACAGGCCGGTCAGCCTCGCCGACCTTCGACGCCTTCGCACTCGATGCCGGCGCGACGCAGCAAGGCGGTTGTGATGCCCGGACCATCGACCAGCTCGCCGGCGACGTGCGTCGAGTTGCAGCCGCACGACGGCGAGCGTTCCTTGAGGAAGGCGCGCTGCGCGCCGGTGTTGCGGCAGAGCTCGAGCGCGCCTTCGGCGCCGGCGCGGAACTCGGCCGTCACGTCGCGTCCGGCATCGGTCACGATCGCACCTTCGCCGTCGAGCACTCGTTCCGCAGCTGCGGTCAACCAGGCCGGCGGGCGCGGAGTGCCCAGACCGCCCGCTTCTTCGGGGCAGAACGGCACGGCTTCGAAACCGCGCGCAACGAGTTCGCGTTGCAGCACGACATCTTCGTTGTGAACGCCGTCATAGCGACACTTGCGCCCGAGCAAGCACGCGCTGACCAGGACCGGTTCGCGCGGCGCTTCGTCTCGTGATGTGGAGTGAGTCATGTCGTCGGTGCGCGTCAGTCGCGCAGGCCGCGGGGAGTCAGCGCGCGTTCCACTCCACCGAGCAACCGATCGGCCGCCAGGGCCAGCAGCGCCGCGGGGATCGCGCCCGAGAGGATCAGCGAGACGTCGTTCAAGTAGAGGCCGGTCAGGATCGGTTCGCCGAGCCCGCCCGCACCGATGAAGGCCGCGAGCGTCGCGACGCCGATCGAGATGACGGTCGCCGTGCGCACGCCGGCGAGGATCGTGCGCGTCGCGAGCGGCAATTGTACGCGCATCAGGATCTGGCGCTCGGTGAGACCCATGCCGCGCGCCGCGTCGATCAGCTCGGGCGCCACGCCGGCGAGACCGGTGTGCGTATTGCGCAGGATCGGCAGCAAGGCATAGAGCGTGAGCGCGAAGACCGCGGAGCGCGTCGACAAGCCGAGTCCGGGGACCGTGATCAGGAAGGCGAGCAAGGCGAGGCTCGGGATGGTCTGCATCGTCGACGCGAAGCCGAGTGCGAAGCGTTCCGCGGTGCGCCGTCTGGCGATCGCGATGCCGACCGGAATCGCGATCAGCGCAGCGAGCACGACGGCGATGAAGGTCAGCCAGAGGTGTTGGAGCGTCAGATTCACGAGCTCGGCCGCCGAGAGACCCGTGGAGCTGCGCGCCCCCTTGCGATCCTCCGGCTGCAGCACCCCCGCTTCGACCAAGAACTCGTTCGCGACGTCTTCGAACGCGCGTCCGTCGACCTCGACTGCGTGATTCATGCGCACCATCTGCGCTTCGTCGATCACGAACGAGAGTCGCGCAAGCGCCGCGCGCAGCTCGGGATGCTCGCGCAGCGTCGCGCCGCGGACCGCCGGTGCCGCGTGATACGGCGGGTAGAAGTCCAGGTCGTCGACGAGCGCGCGCAGCGGATAGCGCAGCAGCTTCACGTCGGTCGTGTAGGCGTCGAGCACGTCGATCTCACCCGCCGCGAGCGCTTCGTACGTCAACGCGTGTTCCATCCCGCGCACTTCCGCGAAGTCGAGACCGTAGTGGTCTCGGAGGCTCGGCCAGCCGTCTTCGCGGTTCAGGTACTCGACGCTGAATCCCGCGCGCAAGTCACCACCGACCTCGGCGAGGTCCGAGATGCTCTGCACGCCGAGCTCGGCGGCGCGCGACTCGTCCATCACCAAGGCGTACGAATTCTCGAAGCCGAAGGGGTCGAGCCACTCCACGTCAAACCTGCGGCGCGTCTCGCGTTGCACGGTGACGAAGGTCTGGAGCGGGTCGGTGATCTTGCCGGACTCACCGAGCACGACCGCCCACGCCGTGCCGGTGTACTCGGGATAGGCATCGATCTGGCCGGCCTCGAGCGCCTTCCAGCAGAGCAGCGTGCCGCCCAGGTTCGCGCGGTGTTCGACAGCGAGGTCCGTGTGCGCCGCGACGGTCTGCGCGAGGATCTCGCCAAGGATGCGCGACTCGGTGAAGTTCTTGCTGCCCACCACGAACGGTCCCGACTGCGCGACGGCGTTCGTCGCGAGCGCGAGCAGCAGCGCGAGCCTCAACAAGCTACGCATGAGCGTGCCTCGTCATGAACTCCTCGACGTGTGCGTTCGCCGGGCGGTCGCGGAAGTCGTCGGCCGTGCCGACTTGGGCCAAGCGACCGTCTTGCAGGAGCGCGACGCGATCCGCCAAGCGGAAGGCTTCGCGCAAGTCGTGACTGACCATCACGATCGTCTTGTCCACGGCCGACTTCCACGCCATGAACTCGGTCTGCAAGTGATCGCGCGTGATCGGATCGAGCGCACCGAAGGGTTCGTCCAGCAAGACGACCGGCGGATCGAGCGCCAGCGCGCGCGCGACGCCGACGCGTTGGCATTCGCCACCCGACAGCTCGGCCGGGAAGCGAGTCGCGAAGTCGACGGCGGGCAGGCGCACCAGGTCGAGGAGCTCGTCGATGCGCGCTCGCGTGCGCTCGGCAGTCCAACCTTCGAGCTCACAGAGTAAGCCGATGTTGTCCTGCACGTCGAGGTGCGGGAACAGCCCGCCCGCTTGAATCACGTAGCCCATCGAGCGGCGCAGGCGGATCGGATCGAGCTGCGCCACGTCTTCACCGCGCAACGACACGCGGCCGGTCGTCGGTTCCTGCAGTCGGTTGATCAGCCGCAGACACGTCGTCTTGCCGGAACCGCTGCCGCCGATCAGACAGAGCGTCTCGCCTTCCGCGACCTCGAGACTGATGTCGTCGAGCGCCGTGACGGCTTCCGCGCCATCCGCTGTGAAGCGAACCGTGACTCCTTCGATGCGAATCATCGCGACGCGCGGTCTCCGAGATGCGCGTACGGCGGATGCGTCACGAGTCGATCGTCATCTACCGGCCCGCCGAGCGTGAAGTGGTAGAGGCTCTGGAAGGTGTCGTCTTCGAGGCCTAGCGCCTTGTGCATCAAGTCGTCGAAGTAGCAACCGATGCCGGTGCCGCGCAAGCCGAGCGCTTCGGACTCGAGATAGAGCACTTGGCCGATCACGCCGCACTCCCAGAAGAGTCGTCGGTACCAGTGCGCGCCGGTCTCGAGCGGACCACGGAACTCGGCGATCATGCCGAGGCTGAACGCGCCCTTGCCCGCGATCTCCTGCTGGCACGAGATCGATGCGGCCATGCCGCGCAAGTCGCGCTCGGTGATGCAGAAGAGGCGCAGGTGTTCGGGGCAGCCGGCGGGACGCGTCCAGAGCGGACCATCACCGAGCTGCGCGCGAAAGGCGTCGTGAGCGGTCGCGTTGCGCTCGAAGAGGTACAAGCCCGGCGCCACGCCTTCGACGAGGTGCACGAAGATCGCGAGGTGCACACGCGGCGTCCACGGCAGCGCGTCGAAGGGCGCGGTGTTCTGTCGGGGCAGCAAGCGATCGAGCAGCTGGTAGAACGACGCCGCGTCGAGCTGCGTCTCGCCGTCCATCGCCACGGCGCTGCGTCGACCGCGGATGATCCGGGAGGCGGTGACGCCATCGTCCGGCAGCCGCGCGTGCACTGCAGACGCGTCGAGCGCCGGAATGCTGTAGTCACCCGCTGAACGCGGTTCGCGCGCTGCATCGGCCACGCCTTCGATCACGTCCCAGTCGTGATGGTCGCTGCTGAGCTGATTCGGAGCGCCGGTCCACTTCGCGGCGTGCAACAAGTCCGCGAGCCGTTCCGCGCCGCTTCCGAGCTCTGCGGCCGCAGCCGCCGCATCGCGCGGCGTGACGCACAACAAGTAGTCGGCGTGTTCGTGATCGAGCTCGTCGATCTTGGCGTACGCCTTGGAGTTGGTCCCCGTGATGCGCGCGAGCAGATCGTCCCCCACGCCGTCGACGAGGCACACCGACCAACCGAGCGCCGCGGCCGCGTAGCGCAAGGTGGCGAGCACGTGCCCCGCGTCGTGCTGGCAGTAGCGGAACGCGCGCTCGCCGTACTTCCACGACTCGCGCCAGTGGATCGACGTGACGCAGACGAAGAAGCCGCCCGGCGGCAGCAAGGCTGTGAGTTCGTCCGCAGCGTGCGCGGTCAGTTCCGTGCGTTGCTCGAGGCAGTGGTCGTGACTCAAGTAGTGATGTACGCCGGCCGCAACGCCGCCTTCGAGCGCGGGGAGCACGGCGTAGGCTTCAGTCGGGTGCAGATTGCCGCTCGAGGGATCGGCGCGCAGCGACCAGCGCGCGTCGCCGTATTCCTTCCAAGCCGTCAGACCGAGCGCGAGCTCGAAGAAGCTCGCCAGCGAGTCAACGCTCAACGCGTGCGGTTCGACGGCGCTCGAGTCGTAGAGTTCTCGATAAGTCGTGCGTAACGCATCGGCGCGTAACGGCAGCTCCGTTCGTCGCGCCCCCTCGAAGCGGCGGAAGGGATCGGGTTGCGTGTCCCAGTCCATGTAGCCGAGCGCGCGCGCGTATCGGTGCGGTGCGTGCTTCGTGATCTGGTGGTAAGCGAGGACTCGCTCGAGAGCTTGCGTCGACATGGTTGGTGCAGGCGTCGGATCAGAGTTCTTCGACACGGCCGTAGCACAGCCCACGATACGCGCGCAGCAGGATCTCGGTGGTCGGCTTCGGCAGATCACGCGGGATCTTGATCATGCGGTCGTCCTTGCCGAAGGGCGGTGCCGGCGTCGCTTCGAACAGCGTCGGCCAGAGCCGCACGGGAGCGTTGTAGTAGACGCAGTCCGAAGGACCATACTCGGCTTGCCACTCGAGCAGCTTCTCGTTCGTCTCTTCCAGCAGCAACTTCGCGTTCTGCAAGCGCAAGCGCGACCCGTAGCGCGACTTTCCCTTGGTCTTCAAGTGCGTCGGTTGGGCGCGGCCGGAACCGCGCACGACATAACGTTTGTTGCTGCGCGTCGCGATCGGTTCGCCGGCTTCGAAGAGGCCCAGCGAAACGGCACCGGCTTGCATCAACACGACCGTGTGGCGACCCGGTTCGCCAGGCAAGCTGAGCATGTACTCCGCGAGCGAACGCGTGCCGGATTCGATCGGCAAGACCAGCGGCGGGTGCAGGCGCAGGCCGTTGCGCGTGAAGTGACGACGGTCGTCGTCGAGTTCCCAGCCGGGCTCGAAGAGGTGCGGCGCACAGGCTTCCGCAGTCTCCGTCCAGTGGAAGCTCGTCATCCGTTCGCCTCGTGCGGAATCAGGGAGCCAGCTGGTGCGAGCGGCGTGAGACCAGTTCCGCTTCCAGCAGCCGGCGCGCGCGCGTCTCGTCGCCCGTGCCACGCAGCACGAGTCCGAGGTACGGTTCTTTGGGCCCACCCTCGAGCGCGTAGGCCGACCAGTGCCCCTCATCCGCCGAGAAGCACAGCACGACACTCCACTGCGACGGCTCCGAACCGTCCGAGAGGTGCGGAGAGTAAGCCGGCTCGGTGATCTCGATCACGTCGATGGTGCGCTGGCGCCGCTCGAGCGTGGCGCTGGCGTAGAAGTCGTACAACGCGACGGTCTCGTCCCCTTCGAAGCTCGGCACCAGCCCGATCAACAGCTCGTCGTCGGCCCCCGTCAGGATGCGCGCTTTGGGAACGGCGCCCATGCGCCGGAACTCGAGGCGCACCGGATCGAACAACATGCGCTCTTCGGGAAAGTAGACCAGCGGCGCACCCGAAGGCGCCGCGTAGCGCACGCCGCCCGTCAGCGGTTCTCCACCGGGCGCATCGACGAACAACGATCCGTCGGCGGACTCGATGATCCAAGTCTGCACGACGAGCTGAATCGCCACCGCGTCGGGGAACTCCTCGACGATCGTTCCGACTTGGTCGACCTTCGCGCAGCCGCCGTACACCAGGCGCACCGGCCACAAGCCGTGCAACTCGTCACCTTCGCCGGTGATCTCGCCGGACGCACGGATTTCGGCCCAAGGCATCGATTCCACGCGTTCGCCGCGCTCGAAGCGCCACCAGACGCCCAGCCGGTCAACGGCGAAGACGTTGCCGCCGAGCGTCGGCACGAATTTTTCGTAGTCCGCGCCGGAAATCACGAAGCGTTCTCCGTCCTTCGCGAGCACGAAGTCAGGCGTCTCGCCGTCGAGCGACGCGCCGATGTAGCTCCAGCCGTCGGGACCTTGGAGAACGTTCTCGGCCACCCCCGGCGGCAACGCCTGTTCGGGGTCGGGCTGCGGGGTCGAGGAACACGCGGCGAGCGCGAAGAGGAGGAGCGTGAGCGTGAAGCGTTGCATGGAGCGGGCAGTCTAATGAACCTCGCCGCAGATCCACTCCACGCCGTTGCCGTCGGGGTCGAGGACCTCCAGCAACCACGCTTCACGGCCATCCAGCTTGGTGATCGGGTTCTCGATGCGCGCGCCGATTGCTCGCGCATCCGCCTCGCGCGCTTCGAGTTCTTGCAGCGAGTGCACGGCGAAGCCGAGGTGTTCGGCGCTGCGCGTCTGCCGCGGAACGAGACAGTGGAAGAGCCCGAGGAGCCAGCTCACGCGTCGCGGCATGAGCAACACCAGCGTGAAGTCCTCTTGCCCGATCGGCCGCAGCGACGCGATCTCCGTCCGCCAGCGATCCGCGTGTTGCTCGCGACCGACGAGCCGCGCGGGGAGCACGCGCTCGTAGAACTCGATCGACCGATCGAGGTCGGCGACACGGAAAGCTGCATGGTCGAGGCGAGACATGGCGGGAAGTATAAGTTGATGACGGGTTGCGCTTCCGAGCTCGCCGCGCGCGCGGCCGACGGCGCGAGCGCCATTCCAGAACGCCAGGTTGGCAACCAGACACCCTATACTCGCGCAGCAGTCAGCTCCATGCAGGTTCGCTACATCTCCCAAGCCACGCCGGCGTCACTCGCCGCAGCCGCCGCCGAGCTCGGTGTCGGCCGGAACGAGATGTTGGCTGTGCTGATCGCCGAGCAAGACCGGCCGGACCTCGAACAAGTCGTCGCCGAGCTGCGCGCGCTCGAGATCCCCTTCTTCGGTGCGTTGTTCCCCGGCTTGATCTACGGCGACCAGAGCCTGGAACGCGGCGCGCTTCTGATCCGCATGTCGTCCGCGCAAGAACCGCTGGTCGTGCGCGGCCTCGATCGAAAGGACTTCACCGTTCCCGAGCTCGCGAACATCGCCGGCTCGGTGCCGGGCACGCACACCGCGCTCGTGTTCGTCGACGGCTTGACCGCGAACGTCTCGCGACTCTTGTCCGAGCTCTTCGGCAAGCTCGGCAACTGCGTGCACTACATCGGCGGCGGAGCCGGATCGCTGAGCTTGAAGCAAGAGCCGTGCGTGTTCACGAACGAAGGCGTCTTCCAAGACGCGGCCGTCGTCGGCTTCGTGGCGAACGGATCGACGCTGGGCGTGCGACACGGATGGAGCCACTTCCACGGCCCCATCGTCGCGACGCGCGCCGAGGGCAACGTGATCTACGAGCTCAACTGGAGGAACGCCTTCGACGTCTACTGCGAAGCACTCTCGGACTGCGTCGATGAACCGATCACGCGAGACAACATCTTCCAGATCACCAAGTCCTTCCCCTTCGGCATCTACAAGGAGGGACAGGAAGACGTGGTTCGCGACCCGGTTTCCGTCGGAGACAACGGCGAGCTGATCTGCGTCGGTGAGGTGCCGGAGAACGCTGTGCTCAACATCTTGAACGGCGACGGTGACTCACTCATCGCCGCAGCAACGCAAGCCGCTGAAGACTGCCGTCCAGCGCCCGGCACGCAGCTGAGCGGTGCAATGATCGTCGACTGCGTCTCGCGCACGATCTTCCTGGCGCAGCGCTTCGAAGAAGAACTCGCTTCCGTGAACAGCCGCATCGCGGTGCTCGATCCGAACCTCGCGCTGTGGGGCATGCTCAGCCTCGGAGAGATTTCCTCGCACGGCGAGGGCTACGTCGAGTTCTTCAACAAGACGATCGTGACCGCCGTGTTCCATGAGTGACGGCCGCAACGTCGCCGGAATCCTCCAGGACCTCTCGATCCTGTACGAGCTCTCGCTCTCCGCCGGCCAGTCGATCGACCTCGACGAGAACTGCGCCGCATTCCTGCGGACCTTGATGGCCCGCAAGAGCCTCGACTTCAGCTCGGTGTGGATTCGCGAACGGCACATCACCGGCGACGAGTCGAGCGATGAGCTGGTCCAGGTCTACGCAAACCCGTCGTTCCGTGCGCCGATGCTGACGATCCACGAGGATCACGCGCTCGTGCAACGCGCGGAGGACAAGCCGATCTTCTCGCTGTGCCACGGCCAGGATGGCTTCGAAGAACTCGTCACCGAGCTCGGCATCGACCGCGGGAGCATCGCCGTCTTCCGCCTCGGCGACATCGGACTGCTGAAGCTCTACTCGATCAACCGCACGGAACCGTTCACCGACGTCGAGCTGAACAAGCTGCGCAACGTCGTCGACAAGTTCACCGTCTCGCTCGAAGGCTGCCTCGACCACGCGCGCGTGCGCAAGGCGGAACAGCGTCGCAGCGAACTCGAGCTGCAAATGCTGCACGCGCAGAAACTCGAAAGCCTCGGCCTGCTCGCCGGCGGTGTGGCGCACGACTTCAACAACCTCTTGACCGCGATCCTCGGCAACGCCGAGCTCGCGCAGCTCGAGCTGGATGACCACACGGCGGCCGGCCACGTCGAGAACATCATCACGGCCGCCTCGCGTGCGTCCGATCTCAGCTCGCAGCTGCTGGCCTACTCCGGCGGCGCTCCGATGATGAGCGGCCCGGTGTGCCTGAACAACGTCGTCGAGGAGATGCTGCGCCTATCCACCGTGTCCGTCTCCAAGCTCGCGCGCGTCTCGCACCAACTCAGCGCCGACTTGCCCCCCGTCGAAGGCGACGCCGGCCAGCTGCGGCAGGTCGTCATGAACTTGCTGACCAACGCCTCGGAAGCGCTCGCCGACCAAGCCGGCGACTTGAGCGTGCGCACCGGAACGATCGACGTCAGCCGCGCGGAGCTCGGCGAGTATCACCTCGGCGAGGACCTCAGCTCCGGTCACTACGCCTTCCTCGACGTCGACGACACCGGTTGCGGCATGGACGAGATCACGCAACAGCGGTTGTTCGATCCGTTCTTCACGACCAAGTTCACCGGTCGCGGGCTGGGCTTGGCCGCGCTGCTCGGCATCGTGCGCGGACATCGCGGAGCGATCCGCGTGCGATCTCTGCGCGGAGTAGGCAGCCAAGTGCGCGTCTTGTTGCCGCTCTCGAAGAATCCGCTGCCCGTCACCGAGACCTTGGCACGACCGACGATCGATCACGCGGAGCGCGGCACGGCATTGGTCGTCGATGACGAACCGGCGGTGCGCATGATCCTCGCCCACGTGCTGAAGCAGATGGGCCTCTCCGTGCTGAGCGCGCAGGACGGCTGCGATGCCGTGCGCGTCTACGCCGAGCACGGTCACGAGATCGACATCGTGTTCCTCGATCTGACGATGCCGGTGATGAGCGGCGAAGAGGCCTTCCGCCGCATCGTCGAGCAAGATCCGAACGCCTGCGTCGTGCTGTGCAGCGGCTACAGCGAAGCGAAAGCTCACGCCCGCTTCGCGGACCGCAAGCCCGATGCCTTCCTCGAGAAGCCGTTCCGCATCGTGGACGTCGCCCGCGTCGTCACCGACACCCTGGCCCGCCGCTTAGACTGAACCTGGCGCGGTACTTCACTCTAAGCGAGGGTCGTTGGCGCTAGATCAAGTGCGTCACGCCGAGCAGCTCGTAGAGCCGGTTCTTGATCACGCCGTATTCCGGACTGCCGATGTCGCGCGGGTGCGGCATGTCGACCGAGACGATCTCGGCGATTCGGCCCGGTCGGGCGCTGAACACGACGATGCGTTCGGCGAGCTGCATCGCCTCGTCCACATCGTGCGTCACGAACAGGACCGTCGGACGACGCTCTTCCCAGATGCGCAGCAGCTCGGTGCGCAAGGTCAAGCGCGTCAACGAGTCCAGCGCGCCGAAGGGCTCGTCCATGAACAACACATCGGGCGAAACGGCGAGAGCACGCGCGACTTCCACGCGTTGCTTCATGCCGCCGGAGAGTTCCATCGGGTAGGAGCTCTCGAAACCGCTCAGGCCGACGAGCTCGATGACTTCTTCGACGATGCGATGTTGTTCCGCCTTCGACTGATCACGAACGCCCAGCACGATGTTGTCCCACACGGAAGCCCACGGGAAGATCCCGTACTCCTGGAAGACGAACACGCGCTTCGCGTTGGGTTCGTGGACCTCGGCACCGTCGATCTTGACGCTGCCGGCGGTCGGCCGCTCGAATCCACCGGCGATGTTCAGCAAGGTCGACTTGCCGCAGCCCGACGGACCGAGCAAGCAGACGAACTCGCCTTCGTCGACCGCGAGGTCGACCGCGGTCAGCACCTCGAGCGGCTCGCCCTTCTGCTTGAAGGTCTTGGAGACCTTTTCGAAGACAACCTTCGCCTCGCCGGCCGGACGCCTTGAATGATTCATCGCTGCGTGTACCCCCAGCGCACTTCGTCGAAGACTTCCAGGCGTCGAATCAGGAAGTCGAGCAAGATGCCGATCAAGCCGATCATGATCATCGTCGCGACGACCAGGTCGTAGCGACTGCCGGCGTTACGCGCGTCGTTGATCAGATAACCGAGCCCGGTGTCCATGCCGACCATCTCGGCCGCCACGATCACGAGCCACGCAACGCCGAGCGCGATACGCAAACTTGTAATGATCTGCGGCAAGGCGGCGGGCAACACGACGCGGCGGAACAGGTCGAAGCCCTTCACGCCGAAGTTCATCGCGGAGCGTTGATGCACCAGCGAAATGTTCCGCACCGCTGCCATCGTTCCGACCGTGATCGGGAAGAAGGACGACAGGAAGATCAAGAACACGCCCGCGCCGTCACCGATGCCGAACCACAGGATCGCGATCGGAATCCACGCGATGGGCGAGATCGGTCGCAAGCCTTGGATGATCGGGTTGAGCGCGCGGAAAGTGCGCGTCGACCAACCGACGACGAGCCCAAGCGGTATGCCGATACCGGCGGCGAGCAAGAAGCCCCACGTGACGCGGAACAGACTGGCGGCAATGTCACCCCAGAGTCGTTGGCTCTCGATCAGCTCGCCGAAGGCGTAGAAGGTGTCGAGCGGGGTCGGGAAGATCTCCGAGCCGCTCGCGACGCAGGCGATGTCCCACAGCGCGACCAATCCGGTCGCGACGCAGATCGGCAACACCCACTCTTGCGCATGCGGCGTGAAGCGCCGCGCCAGCGAGAAGGCAGCCGCGGCCGCCACGAGGGCGATGATGGAGAAGATCACTGTTCCGCCTCCGCAGCTTCACCGCGCGGAAGGCGTTCCAGCGCCCACGGTTCCTTCGACGCAGCGAGCGCGAACGAGTCGTCCGCGTACTCTTCGAAGTCCACTTCGCGCGACAGCACGCCGATCTCGTGGGCCAAGGTCATGATCTCGTTGAAGTCCTCGCGCAGCGGCGTGAGTCGCGTGTACTTCACGCGGTCGACCGGCTTGCTGAGCACATGCTTGAGCAGCTCGGGCGACTGGAAGTAGTAGTTCTTCGCAGCGATCTCCGCCGCGTCCATGCGGTGCGCCGGATCTTCGTCCAGCCACATGCCGGACTTCGCAATACCCGAGACAAGCTCTTGAATCAGCTCGCGATCGTCCTCGATCAAGTCGTCGCGAACGACGAGCACGCACGAGATGAAGTCCTTCCAGATGTCTTTTGTCTGGTAGAGCACGCGGCCATAGCCGTCGACTTCGGCCTTCGCGGCGAACGGTTCGCCGACGATGTAAGCGTCGATCGAACCGGACTGCAGCGCGATCGGATGCTCGGGCGGCGGCAGCTCGCGCAGCTCGATCGAGTCCGGTGCCATGCCCCACTGCCGCATCATGCGGTGCATCAGCACGTTTTGATTCGCGTAGCGCGACGGGATCGCGACGACCTTCCCGGCCAGGTCGCTGAAGTCGTGGATCTCGGAATCCTTGCCGACGACGATCGCCGTTCCGTCGCGGTGGCCGAGATAGACCACCTTGATCGGGATGCCGTCAGCGACCAGCTGCATCGCCATCGGCGCGAGGATAAACACCCCGCCGATCTCCTTCGCGATGAGCGCTTCTTTGACCGTCGGCCAGTCCGTGAACTTGCGCGACTTGAAGAATGTGCCTTCCTCGGAATGTTCTGTCACCCAACTGGTGACGGGACAGGTGAGGTGTCATGTCACCGGCAGGAAGCCGACGATCAGCTCTTCGCGGCGCTCGCCGCGCATGACTTCGACCTGCTTGGAGAGTTCCGTCCAGCCGATGTTTAACGAGATGTGAACCACCGTGATCAAGAGCGTCCAGACGATCGCTCCGAGGAAGACCTTGCGCTTCATGCCGCGACTCCCGCCGTCTGAAGCGATTGACCGAGCGCTACCTCACAGGGCTCGAGGCCCGGCTGACGACACGAAGAAACCCGCTCGCGTGAGCTGTGGGCTCGGCCAGCGGGTTCGACTTGGACACGAAGGGGCATCCGACGGCTGCCGCCGACTGGAGATCCGGCGCTGAGCGAGCGGCGGCAATAGACATCGATCTTGAACATGTGAAGTGCTTCGGAGGTCGAGCGGGGTGAGCTGGAGCCCGAAAGTCTACCACGCTGAGTCGATCGCGGGATCGGGCTCCATCAGCCCGAATCTGCGCCGTGAGGCCATTCGATCGAGCTCCGCAGCCGATCAGCGCAGCGCGTGCCGGATCATCATCATCGCGACGATCAGCACCAGACCAAAGAGATCGATGACGAGTCCCACGCGCACGAAGCGCCCGATCGAGATGCGTTCCGTGCCAAACACGATCGCGTTCGGCGGCGTGCCCGCGGGCATCGCGAAGCCGGTCGTGCAAGCCAACGCGCTCGCGATCATCAGCAAGTCGGGCGGGAAGCGTTCGGGCCCCAGCACCGTCGACACGCCGAACAACACCGGCAGCAGGATGTTCGCGCTGGCCGTGTTGCTCGCGAACTCGGTCACGACGATGGAGAGCGCGACGACGGCGGTCAGCAACGCGAGGAGCAGAGCGGTGTCGTTCCAGTCCAAGCGCCCGAAGCCTTCGATCTGCAAGCCGATCCAGACCGTCAACCCGGACATGTCGAAGGCGCCGGAGATTGCGAAGCCGGCTCCGAGCAACAACAAGATGCCCCACGGCAAGCGCGGCGCGACGGACCAGTCGAGGATGCGTCCCCCACTCTTGGCGGGTGCGATGAACAACAACAAGGCCGCCGCGACCGCCACCGTCGAGTCCTGCAAGGTGACACCGTGTTCGCGCAGTCGGCTGCCCCAGCCCTGCAAACCTCCGAAGTCGCCGCGCGTGATCCAGAGCAGCGCCGCGCAGCCGAAGACGACCATCACCGTGATCTGTTCGCCGGTCAACTTCGTGAACTTCGGCAGCTCGACCTTGGAGTTCCCGCCCTTGGCGAAGCCGCGTACGAGGTACCACCACGTCGCCGGCAACAACACGACGACGAGCGGCACGCCGTAGCCCATCCACTCGACGAAGCTGACCTCGAGTCCCGTGCGGTCTTCGTAGACGCTCTGGAAGATCAGGTTCGGCGGCGAGCCGATCGGCGTGCCGAGTCCGCCGATGTTCGCGGCGTAGGCAATGCCGAGCAACAGCGCGACCGGGAAGGGCCGGTTGACGCCGGACCCGTCGTCACCATCGACCGACGACAGCACCGCGAGCGCGACCGGCAACAACATGACGGTCGTCGCCGTGTTCGAGATCCACATGCTCATCACGGCCGTGGCGACCATGAAGCCGAGGACCAACGCGCGCCGCCCGTTGCCGAACAGACGGATGATGCGCATCGCGATGCGCTGGTGCAGCCCCGTGCGTTCCATCGCGACGGCGAGCAACAAGCCGCCAAGGAACAGGAAGACCAACTCGTGCCCGTAGTGCCGCGAGACGCTGAGCGCGTCGCCCAGGCCCAGCGCCGGCAACAGCACGAGCGGCAACAACGACGTCGCCGGGATCGGCAACGCCTCCGTGAACCACCAAACGGCGATCCACAGCGTCGCGGCCAGCGCGTGTCTCACGAGCAGCGGCGACGCGCCGTCCACCATCAGCTCGGGCGGCAGCTGCGGTCGGAAGAACATCTCGACCGCCAGGAACAACAGCGGACCGAGCGCGAGCTTGAACCAGCCGCGCGGGGAGGCTTGCGGGTCGTCGGACATGCCGGTCAGTCTAGCGAAGGCCGGAACGCGAGCGCTTTGGTGCTCACACCGAGCGCGTGACCCCGCCGTCGACACGGAAGTTCTGACCCGTGATGCTCCCGGCGCCATTCGAGGCCAAGAAGGAAATGACCGCCGAGACTTCGTCCGTCTTGCCGTAGCGCTGCATCGGGATGCGGTCCTTGAACTCCGCCTTCTCGGGCAGGCTGTCGATGAAGCCGGGGAGCACGTTTTTCATGCGCAGGTTGTCCGCCGCGTAGTTGTCCGCGAACAGCCTCGTGAAGGCCGCGAGTCCCGCACGGAACACACCCGACGTCGGGAAGACCGGGTCCGGTTCGAAGGCAGCGAAGGTCGAGATCTTGAGGATCACGCCGGACTGCTGCGCCTGCATGATCGGCGTCACGAGCCGCGTCGGGCGCACCACGTTCAGGAAGTAGACGTCGAGACCGGTGTGCCAGACTTCATCCGTCAGCTCGACCACGGGCGCCCGCGGCCCGTGCCCCGCGCTGTTCACGAGCACCTCGACGCGGCCCCAGCGCTCCATCGTCAGGTCAACGAGGCGTTGCAAGCCTTCGTTGGGTCGGTTCGAGCCGGTCACACCGATGCCGCCGAACTCTTTCGCCGGCGCCTCGCCTTTGCCCGATGACGACAGGACTGCGACATGGAATCCGTCGGGGGCCAAGCGCCGGGCCGCTCCCGCACTCATTCCGGGGCATTCGCTCCCTCCAATTCGATCGTCGGCCGCTCGCTGAGCCTGGCTCACGGCTTCGGAACCCACGCCCTGTTCCTGGGCACCTTCCGCTACGTCATGGCGTTCGTGATGGCTTGGTTCGTGCCGACGACCAACGCCGCGTGCCGATGTTGATTCCGCTCCGACGCAGGGTCTCTCGATCCGCGGCCCGGAGCATTCAAGCGCCGCAGAGGTCCGGGCCGACTCCGCGGCGCTCTTGCATGTCCGAAAGGTGAGCTCGCGGTGATATTCGCCTCGGAGGAATCCGGAAGGGGGTCCCGCGGCGAAGGATCGAGAGTGAGAGTTCCCCGCAGACGATTCCGCGACGCACGCGCGGCCGACACCCCGCCCCCCGCCGGCTCCTGCAACCGCACCCGCGCGGGGAGCACGGTCCCACGCACGTCCGCCGGGCCCGCGGATGACCGCCCGATCGACCTCCTGGTGATCGGAGCCGGCTTCGGCGGCTTGGGTGCCGCGATGCGAGCGGCGGAGCTCGGCGCGCGCGTCGTCGTGCTCGAAGCGCAGGCCTACCCCGGCGGGTGCGCGAGCACCTTCGAGCACGGTGGGTCGCACTTCGAGTCCGGTGCCACACTGTTCAGCGGCCTCGCTCCGAACCAGCTCCTCGGGCGCTGGATCGCACAGCACGAGCTCGACGTGCAAGTCGACTGGATCGATCCGATCGTAGACTACCGCTCGCCACGCTTCGAGCTGAGCGTCGGCCTCGATCGACATGCGTTCATCGAAGGACTCTGCGCGCTGCCCGGCGCGCCGTCGGAAGCGCTGCGGCGCTTCTTCGCGTTCCAAGAGCGCGCCGCCGATCGGCTCTGGAAAACGCTCGACGAGCCTACGAGCCTGCCGCCCTTCGGCGCGCGCACCTTCGTACACCACGCCAAGGACATCGCCGCGTGGGCCCCGGTCATGCGCTGCGCGGGCAAGAGCTTGCGCTCGGTGCTCGCGCGCTTCGGGCTCGCGCAGTTTCAACCGCTGTGCGACGCGCTGAACGCACTCTGTCAGATCACGGTGCAGTGCGACATCGACGCGGCGGAAGCGCCCTTTGCACTCGCCGCCGCGGACTACTACTGGCGCGGAACCGGTCACGTGCGCAACGGCATCGGCATGCTCGCCAATGGACTCTGCGAAGCGATCGAGCGACAGGGAGGCGAGGTGCGCTTCGGGCGCCGCGTGCGCTGCATCGAGCCGCATCAAGACGGCGGTTGGTGGGTGCACACGCTCGGCGAGAGCCTGCGCGCCGAACGCGTCGTCGCCAACCTGCTGCCGACGGCGCTCGATTCCATGATCGCGGCCGGCGTGCCGCGCTCGCAGCGCTTGGCCCGCTACTCGCGAGATCTCGAAGGCGGTTGGGGCGCGTGCATGCTGTACCTCGAACTCGAGGACGAACCCGGCGCCGCGCCGCATCACCTGCAGCTGGTTCAAGACCCCGACGCGCCGCTGATGGAAGGCAACCACCTCTACGTCTCGACCAGCGGGTCGCGCGACTCGCACCTCCGCTCGCGCAAGGGCGGAACGACGGCGACAGTGTCCACGCACCTTCCGATGCGCCGACTGCGCGCGCTCCCGGCGGCCGAGCGCGGCGCGTACGTACGCGGCGTGCAGAACCGGATGCGCGCAGGACTGCGCGCACTCGCGCCCGAACTCGAAGCGAGGATCCGCCGCATGCTGCCCGCTTCACCGCGCACCTTCGAACGCTACACCGGTCGCACGCACGGGCTGGTCGGCGGACTCCCCCGCCGCGTCGGGCTGCGCCAGTACATGGACCTCTCCAACCCACCGATCGCGCCGGGACTGTGGATGGTCGGCGACACGGTCTTCCCCGGTCAGAGCACCTACGCGACGGCATGCGGCGGAGTGCGAGCGGCTGAGCGAGCGCTCGCCGCGTCGAGCCCGACCCGCAGCAGCTCACTTGCGTCCGCCGGCATCGTCAGCCCGTAGAGTGATCCACCATGACCAGCACCTTCGAAACCACGCTCGACTGTCCTGTCTCCGCCGCTGAACTCTACGCGTGGCACGCGCGATCCGGTGCCTTCGAGCGACTACTGCCGCCGTGGGAAAGAGTGAAGCTCGTCGGGCTGGCGGCGCGGATCACGAACGGTGCTCGCCAGACGATGGAACTCTCGGTCGGACCCTTGACCAAGCGCTGGGTCGCTGAGATCACGGATGTCGAACCGGGAACGAGCTTCCGCGACGTGCAGTTGTCCGGACCCTTCGCCCGCTGGGAACACCGTCATGCGATGGAAGCGCGTGGGTCCGATGCCTCGCGCTTGCGCGATCAGATCGAGTACCGACTTCCGGCGGGCTTCGTGGGGCGCACGGTCGCCGGAGGCTTCGTGCGCAAGTCGGTCGAACGCATGTTCGCCTACCGCCATCGCATCACCGAGCGCGACTTGCGCCGACACGCGGAAGCGGGCGACGCGAAGCGGACCGTCCTCGTCACGGGCAGCACCGGCTTGGTCGGCAGCGCGTTGTGCGCCTTCCTCGAATCCGGCGGACACACGGTGCGCCGCATGGTGCGCAAGGACCCGCAACACGCGAACGAGTTCCGCTGGGACCCCGCTCGCGGCGAGTTCGACCGGCGCGCCTTGATCGGCGTCGACGCGGTCGTGCACCTCGCCGGTGAGAACGTCGGCGAACCGCGCTGGAACGACAAACGCAAGCGACGCATCCTGGACAGCCGCGTACAAGGCACCAGCTTGATCGCGCGCGAGATCGGGCTCTGCGAGAACGGTCCGCAAACACTGGTTCAAGCCTCGGCCGTCGGCATCTACGGCAACCGCGGCGATGAGGAACTCAGCGAAGCAAGCTCCCACGGCGACGACTTCCTCAGCCTAGTCTGCGAGCAGTGGGAATCATCCAGCGCCGACATCCCGGGCGTACGCCGCGTCCAGCTGCGCTTCGGCGTCGTGTTGACTCCCGCCGGCGGAGCGCTCGCGCGCATGTTGCCGCCCTTCCGCGCCGGCGCGGGCGGACCGATCGGGTCCGGTGAGCAGTGGATGAGCTGGATCTCGATCGACGACGCGGTCGCGGCGCTGCACCACGCGATCTGGGACGCACAGCTCGAAGGACCGGTCAACGCCGTGGCGCCCGAAGCGATCCGCAACGCGGACTTCGGCCGCACGCTCGGATCCGTCTTGAAGCGCCCCGCGATCCTGCCCTTGCCGGCGTTCGTAGCGCGCGCAGCCTTCGGCGAAGTCGCCGACGCCTTGTTGTTGGCGAGTCAACGCGTGCGACCGGACAAGCTGACCGCGTGCGGTTTCCGGTTCGACGATCCCACGCTGAGCGGTGCGCTGCAGCACCTCTTGGGTGCGACGGCCGCGAAGGCGGCGTCCTAGCAGGCCGCCAGAAGAAGTGCTTTGGATGACCGGGCGGTAGCATCTGCGCCAGGTCGGTGCCGGGGAACGCAGCTGAATCCGTAGATTCAGCGGAGTCTCAGAGGTGCCGAGCTGGTGCAGAGGATGCCCTCATGGCGCCGAATGACTTTTTCTGGCGGTCTGCTAGCCCGGAGTATTCATGAACACGTGCTCCAAACACAGCAGATTGGTTCCTGTCGGTGCTTGGAGGGATCTGGCGATGAAGGCGACCCTGAACGGGTCGTCGAAGAAGCCGGATTCCTCAAAGTGCCGTCAGGGGCCGAGAGGCCGGCGGTGCCGGCCGGCTGCGCAGTTTGGGGTGCGTGTTCATGAATACTCCGGGCTAGCGCAGGGCGCGTCAGTCCGTGCGCTCGGACATGCGCAACAGGACGCCCGTCTCGAGCTTGCGTCCCTCGGCATCGAAGCGGTGCAGCAAGCCGACCGGCTCCGGTTCGTGCTCGAGCGGAAGCACGACGGGCGGGTTGTAGAGCATGTAGAAATCCGTCTCACCGAGCAGCGGACAAGACGGTGAGGGACCGGCGGAGAGCAAGGTCGAGAGGCCGTTGAAGATCTCGGTCTCCGTATCGAGCGTCGCTTCGAGCAAGTGGTACGCGTCGTTCGGGTTCTGCGAGAAGACGTTGGCGAGGAACACTTCGCCGTCGAAGACACCGCTCAAGAAGCCGCGGCTGGCGCAGGGATAACCGCCGCGCCATTCGACCGTTCCGAAGACGTCGGTCCCTGTCTGCACGAGCTGCATGGTGCCGTACGGGCCGACGATGCCGCTGAAGCTCGGTGTGATCGCCCACGAGCCGAAGTACTGGCCGTTGAGTCCGGCGTCGTTGCGTTCGCCGACGCGCACGACGCCGCCGACTTCCGGAATGCAGTCGGGCGGCGAGACGCCCGAGTCGATCGAGTAGATGCCTTGGTAGCGCTCACCGATGAAACTGCCGCTGACCGACATCTCGAAGTCGGGCAACGCGTCGATCGTGACCAAGAGATAACTGTCGTTGCCGGTACGGTCGCCCGCGATGCGCACCAGCGTCTCGCAGTCGATCGACTGAATGCGGCCCGTGCCCTCGACCAGGAACCCGCCGCCGTTCGGCGTCTCGGTGAGCCGCCAGGTCAGCAAGCTGGTTCCCGCGATCGTTCCGGTCCACGACCCGTTGTGATTCGAGGTCGTGACTTCGACTTGCACTTCCTCGACTCCGTTCGAGCAAGCGGAGAGCGACGCGGCACACGCGACGAGAATGATCGGGAGCAGCTTCATGATTCGACTCGGATTCTAGCCCGAAATACTCATGAACACCTGCTCCAAACACAGCGGGTCGGTTCCTGTCGGCGCGTGGAGGTACCCGGCGATGAAGGCGACGCTGAACGGGTCGCCCTAAGAAGCCGAATTCCTCAAAGTGCCGTCAGGGGCCCAGAGGCCGGCGATGCCGGCGATGCCGGCCGGCTGCGCGGTTCGGGGGGGGCGTGTTCATGAATGCTTCGGGCGAGCAGCCGGCTACGACTCCGGCGCAGCGTTCGACGCCGCGCCGGCGGTTCGCATGAGAGCGCGGAGGAGAGAGCCCGGTCCGCCCCGTCAGATCAAGAGTCCGCGAGCTTGCGGAAGAAGCTCGGCGATCGCCCTTCGAGCTCCCAGACCAGTTCGCCTTCCTTGTGCGTGGCTCACACTTGGAGCTTACGCAGTCCTTCGCCGGCGCATTCCGGCGGGTTGGCGCTGAGCACGACGAAGTCCGCGCGCTTGCCGACCGCGATGATGCGGCCGTCGCGCACCGCCGCCGCTGCGGCGAGCGGTTGCTCCGGATTCAGCGTGACGACGGTTCCGACGAAGAGATGATCGGCCGGGTGTGATCGCGGCACGCTCTCGTAGGCGGCGAGAAGAGCGCAGAGCGCGAGAGGTCGAATCAGCTTCGATTCCTTCGCCGTCCTTCCCGATCGGGCAGCGAGTCGCGCCCGAGCGGTGGACCGACAATTCAGCGACTCTCCGCTCGAAGTGAATCCGCTTCAACGCGCCCGAAGCTCGTGGAGTTTCCGATCCGGCGCGCGCTGCGGCCCCCTCGCTTGCTAGAACCTGCGGCGCATGTCCCAGCCCCAGCCGACCAAGAGCGTGCTACGCCTCGCCACGCCGCTGATCTTCTCGTTCATCCTGCGCGACGCCTTCGGATGGGTGGACATGATCTTCGCGTCGACGCTACCCGGAGGCGAAGAGGTAAATGCAGCCGCCGTCGCCGCGATCGGCCTGACCGGCCCCTTCGTGATGTTGATGATCGCGTGCTGGGTCGGCAGCTCGAACGCGCTGACCAGTCGCATCTCCGCCGCCATGGGCGCGGGTCAAGACGCGAAGATCGACCAACTGCTGCGAGCGACGCACAAGATCATCTGGTCGCTGATCGCGCTCTTCACCGCGCTCGCCGCCGCGATCTGGTACGGGGCCGAGTTGTGGGGCCTCGGCGAGGAAGCGACGCGACAGTTCCGCATCTACGGCACCGTTGCCTTGTTGGGATCGAGCTTCACGACCTTCTGGACGATCTTGCCCGACTCGATCGTCAAGGCGCACCACGACATGCGCTCGACGATGTGGGCCGGCATCGCGTCGAGCGTCTTGAACGTCGTGCTCAACGCGCTCTTCGTCTTCGTGTTCGAGTGGGGCATCCTCGGCATCGCCTTGGCGACGGTGATCGGACGCCTTGGCGGCCTGCTCTACGCACTGCGCGTCGCGAAGCGCCACGAACAGAAACGCCGCTCCGAGTCCACGGAATCCGATCCCTCGCTGCTCCCTCGGCCGGTGCGCAACCTGCTCTCGCTGGCCGTCCCTTCGGGCCTCAGCTTCGTGCTGATGGGACTCGAGGGCTTGGTCATCTACAAGTTCCTCGCGGCCCAGCCGGACAGCACCTCGAACGTGGCCGCCTTCGCCTTGATCGACCGCGCGGGCCGATCCCTGTCGATGCCGATGATCGCACTCGGAGTCGCGATGCTGCCGCTCTCCGCACGCATGTGGGGTGCGGGGAACATGGACGGCATCCGCCGCGAGCTGAACAACGGACTGAAGCTGATGATGCTCTACGGTCTGTTGATCGTGCTGCCCGTCGTGTGGTTGGCGGGACCGAGCTTCGCGCACGCCATGGCGGACAAGCCCGAGTTCGAAGCAGCGACGCGCCTCGGCCTGCGCTGGCTGCCGCTCGGCGTGATCCTCGGCAGTCCGATGTTCCTGCTGCGCACGACCTTCGAAGGCATGCAGAAGCCGCTGCCCGGACTCGCGGGATCCGCCCTGCGCGCCATCGTGCTGTCCGTGCCGCTCGGCATCGCCGGCTTGCTGCTCGCGCCGCGCATGAACCTCTTGCCGATCGAAGGACTCGTGCTCGGCATGTCCGCCGGGTCGGGCATCGCGTCGATCGGCATGTGGATCTGGATCCGCGCGTGGTTCCGCCGTTGCCACGCGACGCGCGACGTTCAAGCCATCCAGTAGGCGATCAACCCGGTTCCGACGGGGATCGCGAGCAAGCAGATCCCGATCGCGACGAGATTCCAGCCGTGCGACGTCGGGCGACTCCTCAGCTCGGCGGCTTGATTCAAGTAACGCACACCGAAGTACGTACCGGCAAGGCCGGTGAGCAAGGGTATGCCGCAGAAGCTGAGCACCGCGAGGACCCTGATGCGCGCCCCTAGCTTCGTCAGCTCGACCAGCTCTTGATAGTCGGGCGGGTCGTCCGCACCTTCGGGCTCGGCCGGCGTCGAACCGAGGATCTCGTGCGCTTCATCCACGCGGTCGGGCGGCACATAGATCGCTTCGTTGCCGATCGGGGCAAGACCCGCGCCAAGACGCGCCGCGTTGTCGCTGAGCATCAGAGTCGGAACGCCGAAGGCCTCGAGCTTGCCGCGCACGACCATCGCGTCGCTCGCGCTGTAGATCGGAATCCAGTTCTTGGACATCTTCGGCTCAGTAAATTTTGATCGAGATCGGAATGGAGACGACGCAGTAGACGAGCGCCACGACGTTCCAAGCGTGCGCATTCGGCTTGGGATCGAGCGAGCGCACCGCGATCAGGTAGTTCACGCCCATCCAGATACCGATCACCGCCGGCAGGATCGGGATGAACAGGCCGAATACCGCTGCCCAACGCATGCGCTTGCCGGTCGTGGAAAGGCGCGTGAACTCGGGGTCGTCCGTCGACGCTTCGACGACGTCGTCATCGCCCGGTCCGCGCTCGGCGAGCAACACGCGCGCCTCTTCCGCCGCTTCGGGCGGCACTTCGACCGACTGACTCAACGGACTCGCGCCGGTGATGAACGGATCGATCTCGCGCACGCTGCGACCGGGCAGGAGCGTCGGGATGTCGAAGGCCTCGAGCTTCGATTGCACGATCAACGCTTCGGCGAGGCCGCCGTGGAAGACTTGGATCCAGCCGCTGGTCATGAGGATTCCTCGGTTGGTGAGGCTGTGGTCTTCGCCCGGGATGATCGGTTCATTCAGAGCGTTTCCACTTCAAGCTGGTCTGGCTGTCGCCCTCGAAGCAGAGCGGAAACTCGAAGTCCATCGGATCCATATGGGGGTACCAGACGACGGAGACGACCAGATCGGAATGCGCCTTGAACTTCAGCTTCAGCACGAGTGACTCGATCTCACCGGATCGAGTCCAGGTCGCCCGACCAGAGCCTTCGAGCTCGACGCGCGTCGGGGCGGTGATGACGCGCACCCAATCGCCGTGATCGGAATCGTCGGGGCTGTGGTTGCTCGCCCGCACGATCGAGCTGAAGTACTCACCCAGCCTCCATTCCCCCTCGACGTCGAACTCGAACTCGACGACCGCCGCTGAACTCGCTGCGTCGTCGCCATTGGCGGTTCGGGCGGTGAGAGTTCCGTGCAGTGGCTCGACGACCAAGGGGCCGCGCGTCACCGCTCGATGCTTTGACTCGACGAAGTCCCGGTCGGACTCGGCGTCGTGCAGGCCCAGGTCGCCGGCTGCGAACAACGCGTCCATCAGGAGCTGCGGATCGACTTCCCAGGGCTCGTCCGCTTCCGCACCCGTGTTCGGTGCGAGCGCGGCGAAGTCCAGCCAGTCCGGCAGCTGTGCCAGGAGCTGAGCCTCGTCTCCGCGACGACCGAGCGCTTCGTAGGCGTCGTTGCGCTTGGCGAACCAGCGCTCGAACGACTCTTGTTCCGGGTCCCACTCGAACGCGATCGGCAACTCGGTCAAGCGGTCGAGGTTCATGTCGAAGCGCTCCACCTCGGTCGAGCCCCCCGTCGTGCCCGCCTGCCCGCGGCCGCTCAATGAGCAGTCGCTGTACTCGCGCTCGAAGAAGGTGGGCACCTTCGACGCCGCTTCGCGCTCGAGGACCTGATCACGAATCGTGCAGCCGCCGACGAGCTCGAGCGACAGCGCGATCGAGGCCTCCAACTGATCGGCAGCCACCGACGGCGGGCAAGCGACGCTTCGCACATCGATCGACTGCTCGAGGACGATCTCGACCGTTTCGATCGGTTGTGCGTGCTGCACCTCGTCGCGCAGCGGTTGTTCTCCGACACCGACGGCAATCACACATGAGGCGACCAGCGAGCCCGAGTGGAAGCGCATCACTGCAGGATACGGTGTCGGGGCAGATTCCACACGATGTGGGAGGCCCCCTGGTGCCGGACCCGGTCAGAGAGTCACGAAGACGGTGCGCTCTTCGCCCACGCCGGTGAAGGGGCCTACTTCGGCGAGCAGCCGGCGCGGTTCATCGTCGGACCAGAGGTCGAGGCCGATCAATCCGGGCGGGAGGTTGCGGATGACGGCGCCGCCGCCGACGCCTAATTCCAACGGATACTCGAGATCGCGCGACTGGTTCCACCACAACTGACTCGGCGGCCAGTCGAAGGCATCGCGATCGTATGGCCGACGACCGTGGCCGACTTGCATGGTGCGGAAGGCGACGATCAGCTTGCGACCTTCGAGCGACTCGTCGTTCGTGGAACTGGCGTGCAAGGTGACGAAGTTGTCGCGGACCATCGGCACCTCGATGACCCGCGAATCGTCGAGAGTGCTCGCGTTCACGATGACGCGGACCGTGCAGTACGAGAAGGCGGTGACGAGAGGTACCGAGCCGGGGCCAACTCCTCACGCTTCACGGCTGGCGGCGCCCGAGGGCCTCACCGCCTGCGAAGTGTGAGGAGCTGGCCCCGGCTCGGTACCTCACAGGTGGTGGTGGCCAGTGGGCCTCGCTGCTCGCGAAATGTGAGGAACTGGCCCCGGCTCGGTACCGCGTGATTGACCGCAGCGCGGTGAGGCCGACAATCGTTGCGCGCTTCTCCCCGACACGGATTCCCATCGTGACCCTCGACACCAGTCCCAACCGCGTCGCCGTGGTGGCGGGCAACTTGGACCGCTACCTCGCTTCGGCGAAGCCGGCGGCCCGGGCCCTCGCTCCCGACGCGCCGCTTCGTCCCGGATCTTCGCTCAGCGCCCGGAAGGCGGTCGAGCTGTGGGAAGACCAAGTCACCAGTCGCGAACTCGACGCCGTCGCGCGCGAGTTGAAGCGCGACGGCTTGTCGTACTACACGATCTCGAGCGCGGGCCACGAACAGAACGCGGTGGTCGGTGCGCTGCTGCGCGAAGACGATCCGTGCTTCCTGCACTACCGCTCCGGCGGCTTGATGATGGCGCGCGCGCGTCGCGTCGGCGGGGAGACGCCGGTGTTCGACACGCTGCTCAGCTTGACCGCCTCGTCCGACGATCCGATCTCGCACGGTCGGCACAAAGTCTGGGGTTCGAAGCGCCTGTGGGTTCCGCCGCAGACCAGCACGATCGCCTCGCACCTGCCGAAGGCCGTCGGCGCGGCCTTCGCCATGTCGCGCGCGCGGCGCATGGGCGTCGAACTGCCGCTGCCCACCGACGCGATCGTGACTTGCTCTTTCGGCGATGCCTCCGCTAGTCACGCCACGGCGCTGACCGGCATCAACGCCGCGCGCTACGCGTACCGCGGAGGTCGCCCGACGCCGATCTTGTTCCTCTGCGAAGACAATCGCATCGGCATCAGCGTCGACACGCCCAGCGGCTGGATCCGCGAACGCTTCTCCAGCATGGCGAACGTCGCATACTTCGACGCTTCCGGCACGGTCGACGAAGTCTGGGACACGGTTCAGCGCGCGATCGAGACCTGCCGCGTGTCGCGCGGCCCGGTGTTCCTGCACCTCGACACGGTGCGCTTGCTAGGACACGCCGGATCGGACGTCCAGACGACTTACCACTCGTGGGAAGAGATCGCCGCCTTCGAATCCAAGGACCCGCTGCTGGCCAACGCGCGCCGCCTTATCGAGACCGGCGCCGCGCAACCGGGCGAACTGCAAGCGATCGTCGCCGACACACGCGAACGCGTGCGTGCTGCGGCGCGCGAGGCGGTCACGCGTCCGAAGCTCACAACGCGTGAAGACGTGATGTTGAGCCTCGCGCCTTACGACGAACAAGCCGTGCGCGAAGCCGCCAGCTTGCCCGTCACCGCAGAACGCCGCCTGGAGTTCTTCGAAGACCAGCTGCCCGAACACGCAACGAGCGCGCCGCGCCGCAACTTGTCCGCGCACCTCAATGCCACGCTCGCCGACGAAATGCTGCGCCGCCCCGAGCTGATGCTCTTCGGCGAAGACGTCGGCAAGAAGGGCGGCGTCTACGGCTTGACCAAGAACCTGCAGCGCCGCTTCGGTCGCGCGCGCGTGTTCGACACGCTGCTCGACGAGACGACCATTCTGGGCGTCGCGCAAGGCGCCGCGCACCTCGGCCTGCTGCCGGTTCCCGAGATCCAGTACCTCGCCTACCTGCACAACGCGGTCGACCAGCTGCGTGGTGAAGCGGCGTCACTGTCCTTCTTCTCGGACACCCAGTTCACCAACCCGATGGTCGTGCGCGTCGCCGGACTCGCGTACCAGAAGGGCTTCGGCGGTCACTTCCACAACGACAACGCCATCGGCAACCTGCGCGACATCCCGGGCATCGTGATCGTGACGCCCGCGCGCGGCGACGACGGAGCGCGCTTGTTGCGCGGCGCACTGGCGCTCGCGCGCGCTTGCGGGCGCGTCGTCGTGTTCCTCGAACCGATCGCGCTCTACCACGAACGCGACCTCTACACAGGCGGCGACGAAGGCTGGCTGTTCGACTACCCTAAGCCGACCGGTGATGCGGACGACGCGATCTATCCGGGCGAAGTCGGCGTCTACAACGAGTCCGCGACCGACTTGCTGATCCCGACCTACGCCAACGGCGTGCGCTTGTCGCTGCGCGCCGCCAAGTGCTTGGAGGACGAACACGGCATCTCGGCGCGCGTGCTCGACCTGCGCTGGCTGCAACCACTCCCCCACGACGCGCTGATGCACCACGCGCGCGAGTGCAAGGCCGTGCTCGTCGCCGACGAGTGTCGTGCGACGGCCGGCGGCATCGCCGACGCCGTCGTCGCGAAGCTCGCGGAATCGCGCTACACCGGTCGCTTGTCGTCCGTGCGCGCCGCCGACAGCTTCGTACCGCTCGGGCCGGCCGCCGACCTAGTGTTGCTCTCCGAAGACGACATCGTGCGCGCCGCGCTGGAGGTGCTCGCATGAAGCGCAGCGCCATCATCCTCCCCGGACGCGGCTCGTACACCGAGAAGTCGATGGGCGCGCTGCCGCCCGAACACCCGTGGGTGCAACGCGTCGACGAGCTGCGCGTCGGCTACGGCCTGACGAAGCTCACCGACCTCGACACGGCCGAGAAGTTCTCCGGCGCGGTTCACCTGCGCCCCGCGAACGTCTCCGCGCTGATCTGGATCGGCTCGATGCTCGACGCGCAGGCCGCGATGAACGAAGGCCGCTGCGTCGCCGTCGCCGGCAACTCGATGGGTTGGTACACGGCGCTCGCCGTGACCGGCGCGCTCGACTTCGACGACGGCTTCCGCTTGGTGCAGGAGATGTCGCTGCTGCAGGAAGAGCTGCGCGGCGGCGGGCAGTGCATCTATCCGCTGATCGACGATCACTGGCGTCCGGATGCGGAACGACGCACGGCGGTGAAATCCGCAGTCGCGAGCTCCGGCGGCGAGGCCTTCCACTCGATCGACCTCGGCGGCTACGCCGTGCTCGCGGGTTCGGACGTCGGCATGGCTCACCTGATGCGCGCGCTTCCGCCGCTGCAAGTCGGCCAAGCTCGCTATCCGTTCAAGCTCGTGCAACACGGTCCGTACCACACGCCGCTGACGGCCGAGGTGTCGGAACAAGCCCGCGCCCGCCTCGCGCGCCTGACCTGGCGTCGTCCGACCATCCCGATGGTCGATGGACGCGGCGTGCGATTCACGCCGTGGTCGACCGATGTGCGCGCACTGCGCGACTACACGCTGAAGACGCAAGTCATCGAACCCTACGACTTCTCCAGCAGCGTTCGCGTGCTCCTGCGCGAGTACGCTCCGGAAGCGATCTACTTGCCCGGCCCCGGCAACACGCTGGGCGGCGTCTGCGGACAGATCCTGATCGCCGAGGGTTGGCGGCGCATCTTATCGCGCGCCGACTTCGAGTCCGCGCAAGCGCAAGACGGTGCACCGCTGGTCTCGATGCGCCGGTGACCGAGCCGCGCCGCGGCTTCAGAAGCCCGCGAGCGCTTCGAGCAAGGCCTTGCGACCGAACGGCTTCGCCAAGAAGCGCGTCGCCGGGTCGCCGGCGAAGGTGCTTTCGTCCGTGTAGCCGCTGGTGACGATCACGGGCAGAGTTGGCGCGAGGACGCGTAGCTCGGCCAGCACGCGTTCACCCGACATGCGCGGCATGGTCAGGTCGAGCACCACGGCGCCGATCCCGGACTGGTGTTCCTTGAAGGTGGCGATTCCGGCCACCCCGTCGGCCGCGGACAGCACCTCGCAGCCTTCGTGTTCCAACACGCGTCGCGTGATCGTGCGCACGAAGTCCTCATCATCGATCACGAGCACCGTGCCTCGGAAGACGGCGTCCGTCTTGGGCGTTGCCGGTTCAGGTGCTGACGCCGATTCCTCGGAGACGGGGAAGCCCAGGCTGAAGCGCGTTCCGACGCCCGGCGTGGTCTGCAGGCCGACGAAGCCGTGGTGCGAGCGGATCACGCCCATCACCGCCGCAAGGCCCAAGCCGTGGCCGTCGACCTTGGTGGTGAAGAAGGGGTCGAACACGCGTGCGGCGACTTCCGGCGTCATTCCCGTGCCGTCGTCGCAGATTTCGAGGATCACGTACTCACCCGGTCCGGCCGATTCCGCGTAACGCGCCGACTCGCTCAAGAACTGTGCGTCGACTTGCGCGTAGCTCGTGACGATCGAAATCTCGCCGCCATCCGAGCGCTGTGCCTGCGAGGCGTTGATCGCCATGTTCATGATCACTTGGCTGACTTGGGTCGAGTCGATGTCGACCAGCGGCAGGTCGCGAGCCAGCTCCAAAACCAGGTGCGTGTCTTTCGACACGAGTGACTCGAGCAGTCGCGACGTCTCGCGCACGAGTTCCGAGAGATCGCGCGGCCCGACGACGAAGCGGCTCTTGCCGGAGAAGGCGAGCAGCTGGTGCGTCAGTTCCGACGCGCGTCGCGCGCCTTGTTCCATCAAGTCCACCGCGCCACACGCCGGGTGGTCGGGCCCGAGCTGGTCGCGAACCATCTCGACGCCTCCGAGCAGGCCGACCAGGATGTTGTTGAAGTCGTGCGCCACGCCGCCGGCGAGCACCGAGAGGCTCTCGAGCCGCGCGAGCGCTTCCATCTCGCGGTTCATCCGTTCCCGCGCTTCGTCCTCGGCCGAGACCTTGGTGATGTCGAGCAGGGCGAACACCAAACGCTCGACTTCGCCTTGGGCGTTCAAGACCGGCGCGCCGTTGATCGAGAGGATCTTCCGCTTGCCGTCCGGCAACTCGATCGCATGACGTACGTCGTGCACGGGCCGCTTGGTGGTCAGGACTCGGATGAAAGGCTGATCCTCATCGAGCATCTCACGCCCGTCCGCAGTCGTGCTCTTCCACTGCGGCGAGTCGTAGCGGCGCGTCTCGAGTTCAAGGCGCGAGAGACCCAGGATGTCTCCCGCCGATTGATTCGCGTAAGTGATCTCACCGTTCGGCTCGAGCACGCAGATGCCGGCAACCACGGTCTCCATCACTTGTAGGAGCACCGCTTGATCGAGCGCGGCTTCGCGTTCTTCGCGCACCACCCGTCGGCGGCCGAGGATGGTCAGCTCGCCGGACGTGGAACGCACCGCTTCGAGCTCGTAGTGACCCGCAGGTCCGCCGAACTCATACGAGAAGTGCGTGGATCGCCCAGGCGCCGTGTCGCTTGCGACCGACATGAGCAATCCGCGGAGGTCCGGCGTGAGCAGCTCGCCGAGCGAGAGCCCCTCCGACCTGCCGGCATCCGAGCGGAAGAGGCTCGGCGGCAGCGGGTGCGGACCCGCGTGACGGCAATTACCCTCGGCATCCAAGACCAGAACCAGATCGTGGAGGCCTTCGAGGGCGCGGAGGAGATCGGAAGACATGTGCGGGAGCAACTGGCGGGGCGGCCGGATTCGTGATCGAAACGGACAGTTTTCGCCGGAAAGGTAGCGGGCCTCGGACCAGCTCCTTTGCGCGCTCCGCCAAAAGACTGTATCAAAATCAGACAGTAGGCGCGGGTCAGGGCCAGTCAGGCCTCCCAGGCCCCGGTGCTTACTCAGAACAACTCGTCGAGCCCCTTGATCAAGCGCTGCACTTCCGCCGGCGAGTTGTAGTGCGCCAAGCTCGCGCGCACGACCCCGTCGCGATCCAGCAGCCCGAGGCGCTCGACCGCGCGGTGCGCGTAGAAGTGGCCGTAGCGCACCGCCACCCCCCGCGCGTCGAGGCCGGGTACGATCGCGCTGGACGGGCGACCGTCGGCCAGGTGGAAGGCGACGGTCGGGACGCGCGAGTCGGCACTCGCGTCGGCTCGCCCGATCAGCACGGCGCGCGGGTCTTCCGTCAGGAAGCTGACGAGCGGCGCGAGCAAGGCCTCCTCCGCACTGGCGATCGCGCGGAAGGCGTGGACCACGCGCTCGCGCGGCGTGGCTTCCGCCGGACCGCCGTGGTGCAGGTCGAACTCCTCGAAGTAGTCGAGCAGGCCGACGAGCGACGCGCACAGCTCGTACGGCACATTGCCGGGCTCGAGCTTGTTCGGCACCTGGTCTTCACCGACGAAGAAGTGATTCTGGCTGCGCGCGGCGAGCAGCGCTTCGGGTCGACCGTAAAGCAAGCCGAGGTGCGGCCCGAAGGTCTTGTAGAGGCTGAGCGCGTAGAAGTCGCAGCCCAGCGCTTCGACGTCGACCACGCGGTGCGGCGCGAAGGCGACGCCGTCGACCATCGACAGAGCGCCGGCCGCGCGGACGCGGGAACAGATCGCCGCGACGTCGTGAATCTCCCCCACCACGTTGGAGGAGTGCGTGAAGGCGACGAGGCGCGTGCGTTCGTCGAGCAACGGCTCGAGGTCTTCGAGGTGCAGTCGCGCCGTGTCCGTCCGCAGCTTCCACTCGCGCACTGCGATGCCCTGCTCCGCCAGACGACACCACGGTCCGCGGTTCGACTCGTGTTCGAGGTCGCTGACGATCACCACCTCACCCGGCGACCAACCGGCGGCGAGCGCGCGGGCCAGCATCGCGATGTTCGCCGTCGTCGAGTGCCCGAGCACGACCTGGTTCTCGCCAGAGCCGACGAAGGCTTCGGCGGCCCGCCGGCCTTGCTCGACCGCGGCGGACGCCTCGACGCTCATCCCGTAGCTCGCGCCGAGCTGCACCGGGCACCGTTCCATATGTTCGGCGAGGCGGCGCACGACTTGCCGCGCCGGCGCGCTGCCTCCGGCGTTGTCCAGCAAGGCCGTCGGCTGATCGAGCGCGGGAAACTGGGCGCGGACGAAGTCGAGATCGAGAGGGTGACTCATGCTCCGATTGTCAGCGTTGCGCTCCGAGCACTCAACGACGCGGAAGACGACTTCGGTGCGACGCGGCCGGGGAATAGGATGCGCGCATGACGAACGGCCGCTTCCACCGCTACGGATCCATCGTGCTGGTCTTCCTCGTGCTCGCGCTCGGGGTGCGCGACATCGCTCCCACGGGCGACTTGGGCGTGACCGACGGACAGCTCGCCGACGTGCGCCGCGATCTGGAAGCGATCGCGAGTGAACCGCGGCCGTCGGGCTCGGAAGCGAACGTCGCGGCGCGCACGTACCTGCGCGGGCGCCTCGAAGAGCTCGGGCTCGCCGTCGAGGAACAAGCGTGGATCGAGCGCGACATGCCGATGGCCAACCTGATTGCGAAGGTCCCGGGCTCGGAACCGACCGGCAGCTTGCTGGTGCTCGCGCACCACGACTCGGTCGCGAGCGGTCCCGGCGCTGCGGACGATGCAGTCGGCTGCGTCGCGATCGTGGCACTCGCGCGCGAGCTGCTCGCCGGTCCGCCGCTCGAACAAGACGTCCTGCTCGTGCTCAGCGACGGCGAAGAACAAGGCCTGCTCGGCGCGCGGCAGTTCCGCGACGAGCACCCGGCGATGAAGGACGTCCGCGCCGTGATCAACCTGGAAGCGATGGGCGGCGCCGGTCCGCTGGTCTGCTTCCAGATGTCGAAGGACAACGCCGACCTCGTCGCGGCGTGGGCGCAGTCGCCGCAAGCGACCGGCAGCAGCTTCGCCGAAGTCGTCTACTCGCTGATGCCGAACGACTCCGACCTGACGCGCTTCCTCGGTCGCGTTCCCGGCATGAACTTCGCGCTCGTCGGCGGCTGCAGCGTCTACCACCAACCGTGGGACGTCCCCGGCAAGGTCGAAGACCGCGCGCTGCGGCACACGATCGCCACGCTGGTCTCGTGCACCCGACACTTGGCGAGCAACGGATGGCGCGAGAGCGCGCCGGCGCGCAACTGGTTCAACTGGCCGTTCTTCGGCGTGCTCGAGTGGAGCGACTCGCCGCCCGAGTGGGGCATGCTCTCGATCCTCGGCCTGCTGCTCGTGCTCGACACCCCGGGCACGCGCAAGCGCAAGGCCGCCGCCTTGCTGCGCGGCACGGCGATCGCGGTCGGCTTGCTGCTGCTCGTCGCCCTCCCCGGCTTCCTGTTCGGCTACCTGTACCTCGCCGCCCAGTCCGGACTGAAGGGTCCGACCAGCTACGGTGAAGTGCAGACGATGGTGGCGATCCAGGGAACCTGGGCCGCGATCGTGCTCGCGTGGATCAGTCGCTGGTCGCACGGCAAACCGGGTCGCAACGGCTTGCTGCTCGAAGCGTGCTTCGGCGCACTGCTCGTCGCGGCGCTGCTCGGACTGCTGTACCACGTGCAAGGCTTGGGCCTACGCGCATCCGACGGACTGCCGTTGCGCGCGTGTTGCACCGTCGCTGCCCTCGCGTTCTTCGCCGCTCAAATGACCCTTGGTTTCGGCCGCTGGATCGTCGCGGCGCTGTGCGTCATCCCCGCACTGACCTTTGCACCTTTCGTCAGCATCCTGCCGCAGATCGGTTCGCAGCTGGAGTGGCTCGCCGCGACGATGGGCGCGGTGTTGATGGCGCTGTTCTTCCTGCTGGTGCTCGCGCTGGTCGTCGACAAGGTCGAGCCCGAAGCCGAAGCGGAAACGGAAACGGAAACGGACTGAACCTAGCGCCCGCGCTCGAGGTACGCGCGCGCGTCCTGGTTCGAGGGGTCGATCTCGAGCAGGCGCTTCACCAACTCGCGCGCTTCGTCCACGCGGCCGAGCTCGTCCAGCACGCTGATCTGCGTGTTCAACAGGTCGAGGTCCGCGGGGTGGTGCACCAAGGCGGCACCCAGCGCGTTCGCGGCGAATTCGACACGACCGAAGGAGTACAGCGCGACGGCGTGAACGTGAGCGAAGCGCGCCACGTCGGGTCGTAGTTCTGTCGCGCGGCGCAAGTGCGAGATCGCTTCGAGCAGTCGTTCTTGGCGCACGAGGTTCAGCCCCAAGGAGAACTCGAGCGGACCGGGGTCGGCGACGTGTTGCAGCCCTTGGCGCAGGGCTTCGGCCCCGTCGGCGTCGCGACCTTGTGCGCGCAACAGGTCGGCGAGGTTGGCGTAACCTTCGACGTACCAGGGCCCGATCTCGATCGCCTCGCGATACGTCGACTCCGCCGCTTCGAGCTCGCCGAGACTCTGCTGCAAGAATCCGAGCTCGACGAGCGCGCGCGGATCGTCCGCGTTGAACTCGAGCGAGGCGAGCCGTTCCGCGTGCGCGCTGTCGTACGCCTCGCGGTCGGTCGTGCTCAGTTGGTGATGATGCTGCAACAGCACGCGCGCCGCTTCGAAGCGCACGATGCGCCGCGGGTGTCGCAAGCGCGGCGCAGCGAGGGCGATCACCTGCGGCGGCGCGATCAGCCCGGCGGCCTGCAGCGCGTCGGCCGCTTGGAGCGCGGCGTAGACCACGAGCGCCGACTCATCTTCCGAAGCGAGCGTCGCCGGTTCCACCGCGCGCGCGGAGCCGCGTTGAGCCAAGTCCACGAGCCCCGTCGCCCTCACGATCGGAGGCTGCAGCTCGTCGGCGAGCAGCGCCAGCAGCGCGGACTCACCGTTCGGCTGACTGGAGCGCAGCGCGTGGAAGGCTTGGCCGCGGTGCCGCGGACGCTTGCCGCCGGTCCACTCGTCGACGGCCGCCGCGGCCCATGCCGCGTCTTGATCGTCGTGACAGTCGTTGCACGCGTTCGGCGTTCCGAGCTCGACCGAGAGATCCGGCCGAGGGATGCGCAACGAGTGATCGCGCCGCGGATCGACGACCATGTACGTCTTCGACGGCATGTGGCACTCGACGCAAGACGCGCCGGCGGTGCCCATCTCGTGGTGGTGGTGTTCCGGCGCGTCGTAGTGCTTGCGATCGTGGCAACGCGTGCAGAGGTCGTTGCCTTCGAACTCGAGCTTCAAGCTGTGCGGGTCGTGACAGTCGGAACAGACCACGCCGGCTGCGTGCATCTTGCTCTGCACGAACGAACCCCAGACGTAGACTTCGTCGTCGATCTGTCCGTCGTCGTGATAGAGCCGTTCTTCGAGCAGCGCGGGGCGGAAGACGTCGGTGAATGTCTCGCCGGGACCGCCGTTCTCGACCAGCTCGCCGCGTCGCGAGTGACAGGGCGCGCACGAGTCGAGCTGCACCGCGGGGTCCGGGCCGCCCAAGCGTCGCGCCGTCGTGCCGACGTCCATGACCCAACCACCCGCGCCGGTCAGGCGTCGCTCGAAGCCGAAGTTGACGTCGAACTGATCGCCGGATTCAGCCGTCGCGACGTGTCGCGAGGCGGCGCCATGGCAGGCTTCGCACGAGACGTCGAGGGCTTCCCAGGTCGTGTCGTAGCTGCGCGACTCGCGGTCGTAGTTCTTGGTGAGCTGCGTCGAGTGGCAGTCGGCGCACTGTTGGTTCCAGTTCGCGAGCGGCGAAGACCAGTGCAGCGGGTCACCCGCCAGCACCTCTTCATCGGGATGCAAGTGGAACCAGCGCTGACCGCCCGCGTCCGCGGGACGACTGTCCCACGCGACGGAGAGCGCTTGGTAACGACCGCCGGGGAAGGCGACCAAGTACTGCTGCAGCGGCTCGTACCCGAAGGTGTAGATGACCTCGTACTCGGTGCGCTCGCCGTCCGGACCGGGCGTCGTGACGAAGAAGCGACCGTCGCGTTCAGCGAAGCTCGTCGTCTCGGGACCCTTCACGAAGTCCGGCGCGCTGAAGTCGCCGAGCACCGTCGACGCGTTCGCTTCCTGCATCGCGACGTCGTGGTGCGAACCCTGCCAAGCCTTCGACTCGGCCGCGTGACAAGACGTGCACGCCCTTGCGCCGACGTAGGTCCGCGAAGCGGTGTTCGATCGAGCGCTCGCGTCATCCGCACCCGTGTCGCAGGCGGCGATCAGACTGCCGGCACCGAGGAGCGCGACGACGATGTGGAAGGTTCGAGACATGCGAAGACGGCCCGCGCGAGCGCACGGGCCGTCCGTTTCTATCCGACCCACAGCGGGCCGTCCACGTCGGAGGCGAGTCTCGGCCCTCAGGGCAGCAACTGGATGCGCAGTGCGTCCGAAGTCGAGAAGCCGGCCCCCGCTGGATCGCGGAAGACCGCCTGGAAGGTCCAGGTCGATCCGACCTCAGCGCCGAAGGCGGCGAGATCGACGACGCGTGCGGCGCGGCCGCTCGCGTCGATGTGCACGGCCGGGAAGCGCCCGACGGTTCCGGCGATGCAGAGCATGCCGCCGCCGAAGGGTTGCGGGTCGAGCTGGCTTCCGAAGGCGAAGAAGGCCGGCTGCCCGGCGGGTGCGTGGTCGAGCGTGAACGCCAGCTGTCCGCTGGAGAGTTCCGCCGTTCCGCGGGCGCGCAGCACGGCCGGTGCGCCGCTCGAGTTGATGCTGCCGGGGCACGTGCGCTCGCCGAGTTCCGGCTGGACGCTGCGCACGACGACTTGCAGCGAGAGGCCCTCGAAGACCGCGAAGGTCGGACGCCCTTCGGGATCGAGATCGCCGAGGTCGATGATCCGATCAGCCAGTGTGTAGCCGCCGGAGAGGCCCGCGAGGTCTTGGTCGAAGAGCTGTTCGCCGGTCACCGGATCGAGCGCGAAGATGCGCATGCCCAGGTTGTCGAAGACGTTCGACTCGAGCGCGATCAGGTCGGGATGACCGTCGCCGGTCAGGTCGCCCGTCTCGACCAGGCGGCCGCCGAAGCACGCGATGGGTTGCGTGTCGCAGCTCCACTCCTGCAGGACTTGTCCGTCTGCGGACGAGAGGATCGTGACCGACCCCCCGAAGACGTTGCCGAACGCGATGTCGCGACGTCCGTCACCGTCGACGTCCGCGATCTCGATGAGCGGCTCGGTGTTGCCGGTCAGCACTTCCATGCCCGTCCCGGCTACATCGGCCAGCCACGCGCCGGTCGCGCCGGAGCGTTGTTCGAGATGCACCTGGCTGCCCAGGCGCACGGGGAGCGCGAAGTCGACCACGCCGTCGCCGTCGTAGTCCGTCCCGCTGACTTGCAGCGTGCCGATGAACGACCCTTGGGCCTGCGGCGTCGCCGTGTAGAGCTCGTGCCCGTCGAAGGTCGAGAGCAAGGACACTCCGAAGCCGCCGCCGACTCCGAGGAGCGAGGTGCGGCAGAAGATCTCGTCGTAGCCGTCACCGTCGATGTCGCGGATCGCGGGGCGGTTGGACTGCATGTGTGACAGCACAATGATGTTCGCGGGCGTCGCGACTTCGCGCAGCAGCGCGCCGTCCTTGCCCGAGTAGACGATCAACTTACCGTTCGGCGAGTTGGAGTCGCCGGAGTGGGCGCCGATCGCGACGAGCTCAGGAATGCCGTCGCCCGACTCGTCGCGGACCACCGCGAAGCCGGCGCCGTAGAACAGCGGCATCGCCGGTGCGGCGAGCGCGTAGAGGTACGCGCCGTTCACGCCCGAGTGCACGGTGGCGATGTAGCCCCCGCCGTGCACGTCGATGCCGACGAGCAAGTCGTTGACGCCGTCTTCATCGACGTCGCTGATCGGCATCATCGATCGACCCCAGCCGTGCAGGATGCCGGCGGGCTTGTCGATGCGGTACAGCTCGGTGGTCTGAGCGCCGGCGGGCGCGGCGCAGAGAGCGAAGGTGGCGAGGCAGAGCGTGAAGGACTTCATGACGATTCTCGGTCGGGGTCGTGGCGATTCCACACATGAGCAGTCTGCGGGCGCCTCAGCGTTGCACTGTACTCGGGAATTCGAGGAGCGGGTTCACTCGGGCTCGAGCCGCACGCGCGTGATGCGACGGGTGCCGGACGGATCGAGTTCAAAAGGGCTTTCCGTGCCACTCCACTCTGCGTAGCCGTCCGCAAGGACGAACCAAGTGAACTGTGTGTCGCTGGGCAAGCGGCGCAGCGGGGCAGCGGACTCGAAGCGATTCCAGCGCAGGCCGCCGGCGATCGCGGTCCACGAGAGCTTGCTGCTCGCACCCCCACTCGCGCCATTCCGCAACGGCGCGGCGATGTAACGACGTATCACGCCGCCGAGATTCACTTCGACCTCGTACTCGTCGATCGAAGCACCGGTTCGCGCGTCGACGACGGCGAACACCCAATCCTCGGCCGGCTCTTCGTCGAGCAAGGTGAGTCGCAAGTCTTCGCGAGGAGCTTCCAACTCCCACCCGTCGAAGTCGAAGGTCACAGCGTCTTGCAGTGAGAACACGTCCAATGCGAGCCTTCCGGGAGGAGCGTGTTCGAAACGGAACTCTGCGGAGAGCGTCCCCTCTGCGTCGCGCCTCCAAGTCGTCGGAAAGACGTCCACGACGAATCCGCGCTGGTCGAGCAAGTAGACGAGCAACTGACCCTGGTAGGCACCGGACTGACTGTAGACCGATCCCGCGATCGGACCTGCCGGAGTCACTGCTTCGAACACACGGTCCCGCGTGGTGATCTCGCCGGCTTGCACAGCGATTTCACTGAGCCACGTCTCTTGCACCGGTGCCTGCACCTCCAAGGAGTACGCGCCCGGGCGCTGCCAGCGGTGTACGTAGTTGCCATTCGCGTCGAGCTTGACCGTCGACGAACTGTGTGCGTACTGATCGACCTCGGCAAAGAGCGCGACCGTCACCTTGGACAGCCGGTCCTTCGGCAGTCCATCGATGTGTCCGTTGACGACTCCCGTCGAGACCAGTTCGACATCGACGACCGTCGTGTTCGTCAGCGGCGCAACCGTTTCGAGCGACGTGGATCCCAGCTGGAAGCCGGCGTCGTCCCGCACTTCGATCCGCCATTCGCGATCGGGAGCTTCCCAACCCTTCGGCAAATCTGCGAAGCGCACCCATGCCGTCTGGTTCGCTTCATCCGGTGCGCGCACCGGTGCCAGCTGAACGGGTCCCGGTGTACCGTATTCGCGACGTGAACCATCGATCAGCAAGCGAGCGGTGAGCGCGCTCGGTTCGACGGCCGTCGAGGCCGTGAATCTGAGTCGAAAGGTCGGCCCAGTCGTGACTCGCAGGTCGCCGACGTCCGAGGCGGCAGGCAAGAGCACGGCATCGCGGTCGATTGCGCGCTTGCCACGACGGTCGTAGTGACCACTGACGACTTCGTGTGCCAGACCCGGGTTGTCGATCGGTACCACCGAGCGTGCGTTCGAGGGCAGCGTCACGCGCCCCGCATCGTCTGATCTGAAGTCCTGGCCGTTCACGTGCAAGACGTAGCTCGCGAGTGGTTCGCTGGTGCGTTCGTCGAGCAGTCGCCACTCGCGTTCGCCGGCAAATTCCGCGGGCGTTGCCGGCGGAACGACGACACGCGAGCCTCTCGGGAGCAAAGTCGGAACTCCGACATCGTCGGCGAGTTGCGCGACGGTGTTCTCCGGCTCGAGCGCGGGCGCGCGGTCGTCGCGCAGCGCCCAGCTGACGCCGAGCCACAGCAGAGCCGTCGCGACGAGACCGACACCGATCATCACGCCGGTCGAGACGCTTGCCGCTGCTGCCGACTTGTCGGCTTCGCTCCACAAGGGCTGCAGCATGATGACCCACGCGCGGCGATCTCCGCCGTGTTCGCGATCCAGGCGCTCGCGGAGCTTCGCCAAGCCGCGGTGCAGTTGCGAGCGCACCGTCGCCGCCGGAACGCCGCGCGCCTTCGCGATCTGTTGCGGCGTCAGGCCTTCGTAGTAGCGCAACAGGATGACGGCGCGATACGGTTCGTCGAGCGCGAGCACCGACTCCGAGAGTCGTTGTTGTTCTTCGGCACGCTCGACCAACTCGTGCGCGCTCGGCAGCAGCTCGGAACTCGCGGCGTCGGATTCGCGAGCCGTGCGACTCGCTCCGCGGCGCAGTCGCAGCGCGGCCGCGTTGCGCACGACGCGCGACAACCACGGTCGCAACGGCCTGTCGGTGTCGGGACGCGCGCGCAGGAAGGCGAGCCAGGTCTCTTGGACCAAGTCGTCAGCGGCGCCCGTGTCGCGCACCAGCTCGTAAGCCAGCTGCCGCATCCAGGCGACGTGCTCGAGCACGGCTTCGTGAGAACTCGCGGGTTCGGAGTGATCCATCAGCGGACGTCATGCGCCGCGCTTCGATCCGTTGCGACGAATCGCGAGAACACCGCCGGCCGGCGCTCGGTGCAGTCTAGCCCGAGATCACCCAGCCCGCCGAACCCCACGCGCAGGGCGCGTGGGGTGGAGGAGACGGGCCCGACCCGTGTGCGAGGGTCGATCGTCGCGCGCGCTGAGAACGCCGTCGACGGACTGACTCATCGGGTTCCGGGCACGACCGAGCGCATAGGGTGGACACCCCAGTTGTGGAACGAGCCCGCCGGCACACCGCCACTCAGTCCGAGCCGAGCACGCGGGCCCGGCCCGTCTCGTCGAAGACCGTCACGACGCCGCCGGCGTCCTCGGTTCGCCCAAGGTGCACCGACGGACTCTGCGCCGGATCGCAGAGCCGCAGCAGGCCGGCACCCTGCGCGTCCCCGCCCATCACACCGACGCGCCGACCGCTAGCGTTGAACAGCGCGAATTCACCGGCACCGTGCACGCCGATCCCGAAGCTCGCGCCGCCGCGATTGCGCGCGCTGCGCACTCCGGCCAGGCCGTCACCGTAGGGATCCACGCCCAAGAAGGCGGCCGCGACAGTGGGCTGTTCGGGGTCCATCACGTTGATCGCGCCGGCTCCGCGCTGATCCGCTTCGAGGCTGATCAGCGGTCGAGACCGGTTGTCGTACACCGCCAGGCCGCCGTTGCCGTGGCGGTCGGAGGCGATCAGTACGACCGGTTCTCCCTTGGCGTCGATGACTTGCAACGCGCGCGTGCGCAAGACATCCGGCACGACCGGATCGCTGCCCCCCGCGCCGAGTCCGAGCTGCAACAAGAGCAGCACGACGAGTCCGCGCTGGATGCGGGTCGACGTCGCGAGCCGCCGCTCGAGGCGGCGCAGTCGATGATCGAGTCTCTCGTTCTGGTTCGGCATGCCGTGGTGTTCCAAAACGAGATCGGCAGAACGGGACGAGCGACTGCATGGGGATTGGCCCCAAGCGGGTCGCTCGTCCGGAATGGGGCGAAAAAGCCGCCCTGACGCTGAATCGCGGCCGTTCTAGGGCTGCCTCAGGGTGTGATATTGGCCGAGCTCGAACGGCCCGTGTTCCGACTGGGACCCGTCGGGCCAGGTCACCTTCAGCTGCTTCACGCCCGTCGCCGCGCCGGTGCCGAAGTGCGCGCGGTGGTCGTTGGAGGCGCAGAAGGAGTAGCTCGTCTGCAAGATCAGCGCCTGCTTAGGAGCGGCGCACTCGCCGTCGAGCTCGAGGCGCAGCACGCTGCCGAGGGCGTCCGAACCGCGCGCGTCGAGCAAGCGGAAGCCGACCCAACCACCAACCTGAGGAGCGATGTTCTCGAGCAGGCGCACGGACTCGTGGCTGTCCAAGTAACAGATGTCGATGTCACCGTCGTTGTCAATGTCACCGAAGGCCGTCGCTCGACTGGTGCCGATCAGCGGTTCCGCGGTCGGCCCGTGGAGCTCTTCGAGCTGCCCGTTGCCCTTGCCACGGTAGAGCTGGTTCGGTTCGGCGTAGAGCGCATCATCGCGCATCACCGGCCGGAACATCGAGACGCGCCCATTGGCGATGAACAGGTCGAGCAAGCTGTCGTGATCGAAGTCATGGAAGCCCATGCCGAAGCCGGTGTACTTCATGCTCGTGTTGCCGAGCCCCGTCACAGCTGTCTTGTCCGAGAACACGCCGTTCTTGCTGGCGTAGTAGGTGTTCGACTCATCGCGCACATGAGTCATGAACAGCCCCCAGTTGCCGTCGTTCTTGAGGTCGATCACTTGCACGCCCATGCCCGCCTCGGAGCGGCCGTTGCCATTCACCGCGCAACCGATCAAGCGCGCTTCATCGGTGAACTGCCCCTTGCCGTCGCTCATCCACATCGCGTTCGGCATGCCGTCGTTGGTGACGTAAAAGTCGGGGTAACGATCGCCGTTGAAGTCGGCGGCGACGACGCCCCAGCCGCTTCCGGTCGTTGCAGCCAACCCGACGGCTTCCGAGACATCCGTGAAGCGACCGTTGCCGTCGTTGCGGAACAGGGTGTCCGCACTGGGCGCGTCGTAGTTCGTCGGCGCGCAGAAGTCGAGCTCGCCGCGCGTCGTGCGACAGACGCGTTCGATCCCCGTCGACCAGTTCAAGTTGTTCACGACGAACAAGTCGTAGTCGCCGTCGAGGTCGTAGTCCGTGAAGATGCAGCCCGCGCTCCAACCTTGGCCGGCGACGCCGGCTTCGTCGGTCACATCGGTGAAGCGCCCGCCGCCGTCGTTGCGGAACAGCTTGTTCGGTCCGAGGTTCGCGACGTAAAGATCGAGATCGCCGTCACCATCGTAGTCGCCGGTGCAGAGGCCGTGGCCGTAACCCATGTCGTCGACGCCGGACCCCGCCGTCACGTCGGTGAAGTTGCCCTTGCCGTCGCCCTTGAAGAGCTTGTTGCGCCCGGGACCGGAGCCGGGAGGTTCGAGCGATCCGCTCTGCACGCAGTAGATGTCGAGCGCACCGTCATCATCGAAGTCGATGAAGCCGACGGCTCCCGAGGTGATCTCAGGGATCCAGTAGTGAGCCTCGCCTCCGTGACGTCGGTGTACGAAGTCCAAGCCGCGCTCGGCCGCCACTTCACGGAACCAAGCGCCCCCGCCGGCTGACGCCTTGGAGCTGCCGGTCGTGCTCGACCCGCCCGCATCGTCGCCGCCCCCGCAAGCCGCAACACCGGCGGCGATCACCACGCCGAGCGTCCACGTTCCGAACGAACGGCCATTGATTGTGTACTCCATCATCGACCTTGGCTGTCCGCTTTGACCTGCGTCCACCACGCTTCGAAGTCCTTCACGAAGGGGCTGTTCGGATCGACGGAGCGCGCTGTTTGATACGCCTCGTTCGCCTCTTCGAGCCGCTGGTGCAAGATGCAGAGCTTGGCGATGTTCAGCTGCGACCGGACGTCGCTGGGGTTTAGAGCGGCCGCTTCGCGGAAGTGCGCCAAGGCCGCTTCGTCCTTGCGCAGAGCCCACGCGCTGTTGCCGAGCTTCGACTGGATCTGCGCGTCGGTCGTGTCCAGCGTCTGCGCCTTGAGCAGGGTGCGATACGCGTCTTCGTGGCGGCCCATCTGGGTGAAGATCTGCGCCTTCACGAGGTGCGCTCTGCCGATCTCGGGAGCGATCTGGATCGCCTGATTGGCGTGCGTCATCGCCTCGAGCAGCAGGCCGAGATCGATCTCCGCCGCGGCCAGGTTGGTGTAGGCGCCGAAGTGGTTCGGGTCCATCTCGATCGCGATGAGCAAGTTCTCTTTCGCCCGCTCGGGCTTGCCCATGTGCGTGTACGCGACGCCCAAGTTGACGCGGGCCGGTACGTCATCGGGGTGACGTTCGACGACGCTCTCGAGCAACTTAACGGCGAGGTCGGGACGGTTGTTGTCGAGCATCTCGCCCGCTTCACGCATGTCTTTCGTGAACCCGCGCTCCAAGTCGGCGCGCGGTCCGGTCAACGGCGTCGGCATGTAGAGCGGCACGGCCTCCATGCCGCGGTTCAGCTCTTTCTCGGCCTCGACGAGCTGGCCCTTCGCACGCAGGATCTTGCCGAGCACGAAGTGCGCCGGACGGTAGTCGGATGCGATCTCGATCGAGCGTCGCGCGGCGACTTCCGCCTCGTCGTAGTTCTCCAAGTTGAACTCCGCCTCGGCGAGCCCGGCGGCGGGCGCCGGGTGCCCCTTGGTCTGCGCTTCCGCGACGCGGAAGCAGGTGTCCGCTTCCGCGAAGCGACCGGCGTCGAGCAGCAACAGCCCGAGGTGGTACTGCGCCGCGGGAAAGGACGGGCGATCTGCGACGATGCCTTCGAGCAACTCGCGAGCGCGCTCCGGTTCGCCGGTCTTGTCGACGCAATACGCGTGGTGGTAGCGGTAGTACTCGTTGTCCGGTTCGAGCTGCAGCGCTGCTTCCCAGGCCGCGACCCCCTCCGACCAGAGCGAGTTCGCCTCGAGGGCGAGGGCGAGGTTGCGCCGACGCGTGGCGTCGAACGGCAGCGCACGCGCCAGATCGATCTGTGACTGGACCAGTTCCACCACCTGCGTGTCGTACTGACCGGCATTGGTGAGGTCCGGGATCGGAGGCGGAGCGTCCGCAGACGGCTCCGTGCAAGCGAGGAGACCCGCGCACAGGACGGCCAAGTGCAGCGTGCGGGCAGAGGAGAAGGGGCGCATAAGCGTTGGAAAGGTGTTCCGGAACGGACTCGCTGAACGAGAGGTCCGGCTGGAGCAGACCGCGAGGCCGGCCGGGTTTGGAGGAGCGATTCTAACCTGAGCCCGACATTCGAGCCGAATGGTCGATCGCTAGCGCGTGCAGCCCGGCCGCGCAAGTCCCCGTCCCGGCTCAAGAAGGCCCCCTCCGTGGCCGAAGAGAAGGACGGTTCCCCACCCCCGGATCGCCGCCATGACGCTGGAAACCCCCCCCGCTCCCCATTCGAACAGCTCCGCGCACGGCGCTCCGCTGGCGCACCATGCGCTGCAGAGTGACACGCTGCCATGGACCGGCGTGAGCGTGCTGCTCGCGATCCTCGGCCTACTGCTGTTCCTGGCCGTGCCCGAGCGACCGCTCTCGCCCGACCAGCTCGAGGAACAGCGGCTCTCCGCTCAGGTCGCCCTGGCCTACGGACGCCTGCGCGGCGCGATCGAGGACTACCGCAGCGACCACGGCTGCGTGCCCGGCACCACGGCCAACGGCTCGGGATACACGCAACGCGACTTCCGCCGGCAGCTGATGCTGCACACCGACGCGGACGGTCACGCCTTGCCGCAAGCGCTCGGCAGCCATCCCTTCGGTCCTTACCTGCAGGACGGCATCCCGACGAACCCGCTCAACGGGCTGACCGACGTGCGGATCGTGAAAGGGCGCAGCCTGGCGTCCGAGATCGACGGCGAGTGCGGTTGGATCTATGATCCCGTCGCCGACGAACTCTGCCTCAACGCACCCGGCCAGTGGGGCGCGTATCGCGGGCAGGCTTTCCGCCCGTAATGGGCCCGCGGTTCTGATGCACCCGACCTTCCACTCTCGAACCAAGCGCGGCGTCGACCGATCCAAGCGTGGTTTCACCTTGCTCGAGCTCCTCGTGGTGCTCGGGTTGATCGCACTCGTGGCGGCGCTGGCGATCCCGGCTTACTACTCGCGGCCGGCCGTCACGCTCGACAACGCAGCCAAGCTGCTCGCGCGCGACTTGCGTGCTGCCCAGAACCGCGCCGCCAGCCAGCGCACGAACGTCGAGTTCCGCTTCTTGGCGCAGGGCGACGGCTACGAAGCCGTCGACGAGACCGGCCGGCACTTGGCGGATCCCGGCGGCGGCGGCGACTTCATCCGGCGCTACTCGCGCGACGCCGTCTTCGAAGGCGTACGGCTCGCTTGCCTCGACCTCGAAGACGACCGCACCGTGCGCTTCGACCGTCAGGGCCTCGCGAAGAGCAGCGGACGCTTCCTGCTGACCTACCGCGGCGAGGAACGCCTCGTCGAAGTGCAGCAGGGCAGCGGGTTCCTGAACGTGATCGGTCTCGACGAGACCTGGCACGACAACGGGCTGTAGCCCCGCCGGCTTCACGCGGCTCGCGCTGAGCTGCCTGCGCGTGACGGGGCTCAGCGAACGACTTCGCTGCCGAGTACCGCGCTTCGAACGCCGTGGCTTCGAACGCAGTCCGTCAAATGAAAGCGGAGTCGCTTCCGAAGAAGCGACTCCACATGGGTCGGATCTGATGTCGGACACCAGTCGACGGCTGAGTCAGGTGGCAGGAACCGTTCTCAGCGCGCCCGGAGCTTCAGGCAGGATCAGCTCCAGCGCCGATGACGCCTGAGTAGGCGCCACATCGACCGTCCAGGCAGGCGGACGCTCGATGTACGAAGAGTGTAATGGCCGATCGGATGCCTGTCCAGTTGGCCGCACTCGGTGTGCTTCTAGTACTTGGGGATCGAAGAGTCCACCTGGTCACTCCAGGCGAGGATGCCCCCGCGCATCGAGTAGACCTCGGTGAAGCCGTGGCCGAGGAAGTAGCTGGCGACGTCCATGCTGCGCACGCCGGAGCGGCACGAGAAGACCATCTTGCGGTCCTTCGGCAGCTGCATGTACTTCTCGGAGTTCGTGAAGTCGAGCGGCTCGGCCTGATCGATCGAGGCGATCGCGATCTCTTCGGCGGGGCGCACGTCGATGAACGAGAAGTCTTCGCCGGCGTCCAGCCAGGCTTTCACTTGGGCGGGCTCGATCTGCATCTTCTGGTCCGTCTCGTGCGAGTTCTTGATCGTCTGCACCACGCCGCTCGTGTCGAGCAGGTTGTGGTCCTTGCAGACCTTGGCGAGCGAGTCCGTCGGCTGGAAGCCGCAGGACGAGCAGCCGCCGACGTGATAGCGCTGGAAGAGCGCGCGTTGGGCGGAAGGGACCTTGGAGAGGATCTCCTCCATGGTCATTTCGAGAGTGATGTCGACCTGAGTCTCGGGCACGGCGGTGGGTCCTGTTCGGGGGCTGGGGCGATCGGAGAGGCGGCGGGGCGCCTCGTCGTCCGGCCCGAACTCTATCCCAAGCCCCCGAATTCCGACAATCGCTTCGTGCGACCTTCGCCGGGGTGGTGCCTCCGCACGGGCTCCACTACCCTCTTCGGCCTCCAGCGCCCCGAGCGGGCGCCTCCGACGACAGGAACGAGATGGCCGAAGCACGCATCACCCCCCGCGCAGAAGACTATTCCCAGTGGTACCAAGACGTCATCGCTCAGGCGGAACTCGCCGAAGCGGCGGGCGTCGTGCGCGGGTGCATGGTCATCCGACCGCACGGCTACGCGATCTGGGAGAAGATGCAGGCCGACCTCGACCGACGCTTCAAGGAGACGGGCCACAAGAACGCCTGCTTCCCCTTGCTGATTCCGATGAGCTTCATCGAGAAGGAAGCGGAACACGTCGAAGGCTTCGCGCCCGAGCTCGCCATCGTCACGCACGCCGGCGGTAAGGAGCTCGAGGAGAAGTACTGCATCCGTCCGACCTCGGAGACGATCATCGGTCACTTCTTCGCGAAGTGGATCGACTCGCACCGCGACCTGCCGCTGCTGATCAACCAGTGGGCGAACGTGATGCGTTGGGAACTGCGCACGCGCCTCTTCCTGCGCACCGGTGAGTTCCTCTGGCAAGAAGGACACACCGCGCACGCGACGCATGAAGACGCATCCGAAGAAGTGACGCGCATGTTGAACGTCTACTCCGACTTCTGTCGCGAGATCATGGCGATGCCGGTGATCCGTGGCGTGAAGACGGCGAACGAACGCTTCGCGGGCGCGCTCGAGACGCTCTGCATCGAAGGCATGATGCAGGACGGCAAGGCGCTGCAGTGCGGCACCAGCCACGACCTCGGTCAGAACTTCGGCAAGGCGTTCAACGTCACTTTCCAGAACAAGGAAGGCGAGCGCGAGTTCGTCTGGCAGACGTCTTGGGGCGTCTCGACGCGTTTGATCGGTGCGTTGATCATGGCGCACTCCGACGACGACGGTCTGGTCTTGCCGCCCAAGCTGGCGCCGATCCACGTCGTGATCGTTCCGATCTACCGCAAGGATGACGAGAAGGAAGCCGTGCTGGCGAAGGCCGATGAGCTTGCGCGCGAGTTGCGCGAGGACGGCTTGACGGTCGAGCTCGATGATCGCGAAGGGCTCAAGCCCGGCGCGAAGTACTACGAGTGGGAACGCAAGGGTGTGCCGCTGCGACTCGAAGTCGGCCCCCGCGACCTCAAGGCCGGAACCGTCATGGCGAAGCGCCGCATCTCCGAGCTCGACGAGAAGGGTCGCGCGAAGAAAGAGACGCTGCCGATGGAGGGCCTCGGCGTGCACGTCGGCAAGATCCTCGACGAGTTCCAAGACTTCCTCTACCAGCGCGCGAAGACGGCGCTGGAAGAGAACACCAAGACCATCGACAGCTGGGACGAGTTCCAAGCCGCCTTCGCGGACGGCAAGTCGTCGTTCGTCTGGGCGCACTGGGACGGCACGACCGAGACCGAGCTCAAGATCAAGGACGCGACCAAGGCGACGATCCGCTGCCTCGCGCTGCCCGGTCAAGGCCCCGAGCCCGAAACCGGCAAGTGTGTGTTGACCGGCGCACCTTCCGTGCAGCGCGTGCTGTTCGCGAAGAACTACTAACGAGCTGCGCGCAATGACCGGGTACGGTGTCAGGGTAGAAAGTCCACGCGCACGGCGTTCGACAGGTTGAAGTTCGCGTCGCAATCCGAACCTTGGTCGCGGTAGTAGGTCTGGAAGTACCAGGTCGAGCCGACCGTGACGTTGCCGCCGGCAGAGGCGTTGATATGGCTCATGTCGACGATGCCCGGGCCGAGCTGAATCGTTCCGCCGGCACCTGAGTTCTGCGCGGGCAGGAAGCGGAAGAGCTTCGTGGCACCGTGCGAGACGCAGAGACGGCCGTTGCCGAAGGGCATGCTGCCGGCGCTCGGACCCATGAAGGTCAGCGCGAAGGCGTTCTGCGGAAGTTGCGTCGTCGTGAGCACGAACGCGTCGAGCAGGACACTAGTCGAACCGGCTCCGGAGAGCAGCGCGCCTTGACCGCTGATGTTCGGGCAACCGCCGCTGAGCGTGTCGCCGCAAGGGCAGTCGCCTTCGTCGCCGAAGCAATAGGGCGTCACATCGGGGTCTTCGTTGCCGAGCGGGCAACCCGCTTCGTTCTGCTGCTCGAGCAAGTCCTTGCCCGAGCTGATGTCGAGCGGGCCGTCGACCGATCCCACCGCATCGCGGTAGGTATCGATCACTTCATTCAAACCCTGCGCGTAGTTGATCGGAGCGTCAGCGCTCGCAGCTGCCGCAGCGGCGTGACGATTCAGGGCGATCAGCCCTCCTCCGCCCTGGACGAGCGCGTCGAGCAGCGTGTCGCTGTCGAGCATGCCCGACTCAGCCGAGGTCACGCCGAAGAACATGTTGAACGCGGCTTGGTGCTTCACGCTGATCGTGAAGTCGTCGGTGCCGACGTTGTCCCAGCGCTCGAGGTGATTCTTCCAGTAACCGGGGGTGCAACCTTCAGGAAGGTCTTGCTGCGGGACGTCGTCGCCGACCGGCACAGGATTTCCGTAGAGCGGAAGGGCAAAGAGAGCCGCGAGGGTGATGGAGGCGAGTTGGATCTTCATAGCAGGTGTTCGGTTAGGTCGCTGCGGAGGCGCCGCCCGATTCGTCGCCGCAGCCGCCGCGATTGCGACGGAATAGCCTGCTTGCTCGAAGACACGGCAGAACGATCCACGTGCGCAGAGCTCGTGGTTCGCCCTTCCGAAGGGACAGCGATGAAGACTACCCCCGGTTTCCGACCCGTGCGAAATCCGGACCTCTTCTGATGTGCACCCGCCCCCTTCGCTCTCCCGAGCGTCCCCTCAAGCCCCGTCGAAGACTCCGGCCCCCCCGCGCAGCGAGCGCGAGAGGGCCGAGATCCGGGTGATGAAGCTGTTGCGGTCGACTACGGCAGGAAGTCGACGCGCACCGCGTTCGAGAGGTTGAAGTTCGAAGCGCAGTTCGGGTTGATGTCGCGGAAGTAGGTCTGGAAGTACCAGGTCGAGCCGGGCGTGATGTTGCCGCCCCAGTACTGAAAGACCTGGCTGAGCGCCGCGATACCCGGACCGAGCTGCATCGTTCCGCCGGCACCGGCATTCTGCGCGGGCTTGTAACGGAACAGCTTCGACCCCGGCGCGGCGACGCACAGGCGTCCGTTGCCGAACGGCACATTGTTGCCCTGCAGACCCATGAAGGTCATCGAGAAGGCGTTGATCGGAAGCTGCGTGGTGGTGAGCACCAAGTCGTCGGCCGCGACGCTGGTCGAGCCGCTGCCCGACAGCAACGCGCCCTGCCCGCCGGAGTGCAGACAGCCGCCGCCGAGGAAGTCGCCGCACGGGCAGCTGCCTTCGTCGCCGAAGCAGTAGGGCGTGATGTCCGGGTCATCGTTGCCGAGCGGGCAACCGGCTTCGTTCTGCGCCTCGAGCAGGTTCTTCGCCGACTCGACGTCGAGCGGGCCCACGTCGGCGCCGACGCCGTCGCGGTAGATGTCGATCACTTCCCACACGGTGTAGGAGTAGTTGATCGTCGCATCCGCGCTCGCGGCACCCGCCGCAGCGTGTCGAGCGAGTGCTTCCAAGCCGCCGCCGCCCGCGGCTGCTCCGTCCAGCAAGGTCGCCGAATCCGGGAAGCCGGACTGCGCCGAAGTCACGCCGAAGAACATGTTGAACGCGGCTTGGTGGTGAACAGTGATCGTGAAGTCGTCACCGTTCGCGCCGTCCCAGCGCTCGGTGTGATTCTTCCAGTACCCGGGCGTGCAGCCTTCGGGCGGGGTCTCGATCGGTTGCGGAGCGACTGCCGCGGGGAACAGCGAGAGGAGCGTTGCCGCAAGGGAGATGATCATCGTTGGGTGTCTTGCAGGTTGCGGTGGCTGGGAGATGTTCGGGTCGGTGGCCCGGGTTCCGGATTCTATGACGGAATACCCGGCCGGCGGATTCCGGATCGGCAACCCGAAGCGGTTCACCCGAGAACCAGGTACACCCCCAGAACGACGAGAGCGGCCAGAATCGCCGCTGAAATCTTCACGACGGAATAGGGCGCCTTGCCGACGACGCGCCCGGACTGTCCGTGAATCAGCACGGCATAGATCTCGCCGCGGTAGCGGTACGAGAGGCTCCAGATCGGCAACAACACGTGCTTCCAACGCACCTCGTCGAGCTCGGTGCGCACCCGCAAGTCGCGGTGGGTATCGCCGGGGATGTCGGCGGCGCAGCGGCGGCGCTGGTCATCGTGGATCTCCGCGCGCCCCGTGCCCCAGCCGCTCTCCAGATCGATCTGGTACTCCTCCGCACGCCAACCAGCGAGGTACTCGGGCCGATACGGCACCAGACCGCCGGTGTCGAAAGGGCCCAGCTCGCGCACGAGTTCGGCGCAGCGGCCTTTCGAAGCGTGCACATGCAAGTCGTCATAAACGTCGTCGCGCTCGCCGCGCGCCGGCTTCCAGCGCACGCGTTGTTGCATCGTCGTCGTCATCTGCAGCTTGCCGTTGACCATCGTCGGCTGCGTGACCGGCACGTGGTAATAGGTGCCCGACATCGCGGTCCACTGCGAGCTCGCCGCGCAGTCGAAGGTCCAGAACGGAACATAGATGCCCACCGCGTCGAAACGCTTCGTGCGCTTCAAGTCATTGGGGCGGAACCACAGCTTGCGCAGCCACTTCTTGAACTGTTCCTCGACCTGGCGCTTGCCCACGTCGAGCGGAACGAGCGACTCGGGCCGGATCGCGTTGCGGTTCGCGTCTTGGACCATCACGTTCGTCGATCCGCAGTAGGCGCAGCTCTCGGTCGTGACGTGCGGCTCGAGGGTGATCCGCGCGCCGCAGGTCTTGCACTGCACGACCCGCAGCTCGATCCCCAACCCGCGCGCCGCGTCGCCGGCGTCCTCGAGTGCACGCTCGACGATCTCGTCCTCGAGCACCTCCACCGCCCGCGTCGCCCCGCAATAATCGCAGGCCAACGCATCGAGATCCGGGTCCCAGCGCATGCCGGCGCCGCACTCCAGGCACGGAAACTTCTCGCTCGCCGCGCGCGGTGCCGCTCCAGGCAGCTCTTCTTGCCCTTCTTCCGCCTGAATCCGCTCTTCGTTCAACCGTCCCCCTCCATGCCTCTGGCACGCTTGTGAATACGCTCCTATCCTGCCCGTACGGGGGCGACGTTCCCTTGTTCATCCTCGTTTCTCGCGAGGAACCCAGTAGCTTCAGATCGGTAGAGAAGGATTCACCATGGGTGTGATGGATTGGTTCAAGAGCGGCGTCGGCGAGATGATGGTCGCGCGCCCGGACGCCGCGAAAGCGGAAGTCGTCTGGAAGCACCCGGATCCCACGATCCCCATGAAGTCGCAGCTCACGGTGGAAGCCGATGAGCGCGCTGTCTTCTTCCGCGACGGCAAGGTCGTCAAGACCATGGGTCCCGGCCGCCACACGCTGGACTCCTCGAACCTACCCTTCCTGTCGAATCTCGTCGACAGCTTCACGGGCGGCAACGTGTTCATCACGGAGGTCTTCTTCGTCAACGTCCGTGAACACACGGGCGTCAAGTTCGGCGGCCGCATCGGCCACGTCGAAGACCCCAAGTCCGGCGTTCCCGCCGAGACGATGGTGCACGGCGAGTTCTCCTTCCGCGTCACCGATCCCGAGCAGCTGATCATCGGCCTCGTCGGCATGGGTCGCGCGCAGAGCTACACCGTGCGCTCGTGGATGAAAGAACAAGTGCTGAAGGTCATCCGCGACCGCATCGCCGAACTGTTCGTGAAGAACAAGTGGCCGATGCTCGACGTGACCTCCGGTGCGTACACCGAAGAGATCGAACAGAACGTGCTCGACGGCGTGCGCAAGCACGTCGAGTCCTACGGCATCGAGATCGTGCGCCTCGGCAACTTCGTGATCGCGATCGACGAAGACGACGCGATCAACCTGAAGCGCCTCTACACCGACGCGGCTTACCTGAAGACCGTCGGCGGCGTCGGCGCGTACCAACAGTTCGCGGCCGGCAAGGCCATGATGGGTGCAGGCGAGGGCATGGCGAAGGGCGGCGGTGGTGCCGGCGACGGCAGCGGCGGCGGCATGTTGGCCGGCGCGTCGCTCGGCGTCGGACTCGGCATGGCGCAGATGCTCGTGCGCGATCAAGGCGGCGGCGAAGTCCTCGCCCCCGCGACGCCCGGCATCGTCTGCGGCGCCTGCAACGCGAACGTGGCGCCCGGACGCTTCTGCTCGTCCTGCGGCACGGAACTCAAGGCCGCCGTCGAACCCGCGAAGACCGGACCGGCCTTCTGTTCGGGCTGCGGCAACCCGCTGGCACCCGACGCGAAGTTCTGCGGCGGCTGCGGACAAAAACGCGGCTGATGGACGCGGTGGAGCGGCAGTCGCTGTTCGCGGAACTCGAGCGTGCGGCGTCTACCGCTCCGTCGCCGGATGTCACCGCGAACGACGTGGAAGACGTCCCGGGGCTCCTGCGCTGGCGTGACATCCTCCTGTTTGCCCTCGCAGGAATCAGCGTCTTCTACTTCGGAGCGACTCTCTTATGGAGGGTCGAGCGATGGCTCCGCTCCAACTTGTCTTCGGGAGAACCTGATCCCGGCTTCGAGCTGTTCGGGCTGAGGATCAAGTGGTCGATCTTGGTGTTCCCCGCTCTGACGCTGGTTCTCTGGATTGTCTGGGCAGGTCTCGTCAGGCGCGGGATGTCGAGATTCCCGGTCCGCCGGCCGACCGTGAAGCGACTTGCCGCAGTCATGGTCAGCACGGGTCCTCCGCGTTCGCTGTGGAACCGCCGTGGCGATCACGAGGTCGTCCTCGAAGATCGCTCCGGTTCACAGACGGTGTTCCATGCTCGGGAAGAAGCCTTGCCGGATGTGAGTTCCGGAACTCCCGGCGTCGCCTTCGTCCTTCACCACCGCCTGCTCGCCTTCCAACCGCTCGGCGCGTGAAGGCGACGGACCGAACTCACGGACGGCCACGCGACTGGGATGCCGCCGACCATGCGGCGATCCACCGGCGCGTGCAACGCTACGCTCGGAAGCGCGGCTGGGCGGACGAACGCCTGTGCCTCGAAGACTGCACGGGACTCGGCGACGGCGGCGGCCTGTGGTGGTTCCTTCCGGCCGCCGTGTTCACGCCCTTCATGTTCGCCTCGGAGATACGCGGCGGCTTTCGAACGCTCGCTCACGGCACCCGTTGGCTCTTCGGTTCGATCGAAGCCGAAGACCTCGCACTGCGCGAACAGCAGTGGTTCGACGAGCTCGTCGTGCTCCTGATCTTCCTCAGCCTCTGGCTCATCGGGTCCTGCGGCTACATCGGTGTCGGAAGCACCCTGCGCTCCACGCTCACCCTGGTTCCCGGCTTCCGCCGCTTGCGCGGAGAGTCCGTGCTCGTGCGCTCGAAGCGCGCCACTGAAGGCCGCCGCCCGAAGCACTACGTCACGCTGGAACGTGAAGGGCGCGCGCCGCGCGAGTATCGGGTGCCGGAGGAGGCATACTCGGACGCTCGACCAGGCCACGCCGGCTTCGCCTTCCTCGGCTGGAACCGCGCGTGGGACTTTCGCCACTATCAAGTTCGATGACTCGACTCCGCTGCCCCCACTGCTCCGCCGGACTGCGCCCCGCGACGACCAGGTCGTTCGTCGTGCGGCAAGTCGATTGCAGCAACGGAGCTCTCGGCGGAAGCCAAGCGAACGCTCTTCGCGGAGATCGAACACATCGCGGACGAGCTCGGTTGGGTCGAGCTGCCGGGCATCGATCGCAAGCGCGTGCTCAACGAAGCCTGGATGATCGTGCCGCTGGTCGTGGGCTTCATGCTCAGCACTCTCTCGCAGATGTTGGAAGAGAGGCGCGCCTCGGCTCCCGAATTCGACGCGCAGCTCACCGAGTGGATCTTCTTCAGCCCCGGCTCGATCCCCGTCGCGATGTCGGTCTCGGTCGTGCTCGCCATCGTCGGCTGGTTCGTCGCCAGACATCGCGCGACGGAAGTCGAAGTCGAAGAGATTCTCGTCGACTACCATCCGGCGATCGCCGTAGAGAAGATCCACGTGCGCTCCTTCCCGCTGCTGCCGGCGCGCCCGACGGTCGTGCTCGAGCTCAAAGGTGGCGAACAGCTCCCCTTCAGAACCGACCCGCACTGCTACGACAGCGTGATCGAAGGCCGACCCGGCTTCGCAATCGTTGCATCGAATCGCCTCTTCGCCTTCATGACCCTCGACGACGCATGAGCTTCATCACTTGCCCCCGCTGCGATGCCGTGCAGACGCAACCCGCTGCAACGACCTGCGGATCGTGCGGTCACGCTCTCGACGCAGCGACGCCGCTGGCGCGCGAGACCAAGGCGGAACTCTACGCGGAAGTCTCCCGCGTCGCGCGCGAGGACGCTTGGCACGAACACGTTCCCGAGAACCGCTTCGTCGAGCGCCAACACGGCGCGCTGCGCACCGCAATCGGTCTCGTCGCGGCGACGCTGATCGTGCTGGTGCCCGCCGCGACGATCTTGAACCGCGCCGCGAACGCAAGATTCGACCAAGGCGGCGAGAACAGCGGCCTCATCGGGTCCTTGCTGCTGACCGCCACGGGGATCTGCTTGTTGCTGGGACTGGGCGCCTTCTACCTCGCCTACCGCATCGTGCGCTCGTTCAGGGCCTACGGTCGCGCGCCGATCGAGCGCTGCCCGGTGCTCGTGATCTCCAAGCGCTGCGTGACGCTCGACAAGGCCGGCCGCAAAGAGTCGCGCTTCGTGACGCTCGAGTTCATGAACGGAGAACAGCGCGAGTACCGCACGGACAAGCCCGCTTTCGAGTTCGCGACGGAGCGCCGCGCGGGGCTCGCTTTCTTGCGTGCGAACCACCTGCTCGACCTCAAACTCTTGCCCGCCTGATGCTCGCGACCGAGTTCCACCACTGCGGCGCGACGATCAAGAACCAAGGCGCGCGCTTCTGCGAGTTCTGCGGGACGGAGATCGTGCGCGAAGACGCGCCGCGCATGCAGACGCGCGACGAAGCGTTGAAGACACGCTTCGATCTGCTGCGCGAACACGGCGAGCTGCAGCGCTTGATGATCCACACGCCGCAGATCGAAAGCCCGCCCTCCAGCCTCGGCATCCTGCTCGTCGGGCCGCTGATGGTCCTCTTCATCCTCTTCTTCATGTCGAAGGCCGGCAGCTCGGGGATGCCCAGCTTTTTCTTCGTCATCCCGCTGTTCGCTCTCGGTCTGACGTGATGGAACGCCTCGTCTGCCCCCACTGCGGCGCCGCCGTCGAACACCGCAGCCTGCGTTTTTGCGAGTACTGCGGTACGGAGATCCCTCGCGTCGAGGATCAGTTGCCGCGTTCGTTCGACGAACAACGCGCGGCGCGTCTGCAACGGCTCGAAGCCCACCCGTCGTTCGTGAGCTGGGTAGAGGCGGCGAAGCATCCGGTTGAAGCGCCGTCATCCGCTGCACTCGATCCGGAATCCGCTGAGACGCCGGACTCATCGCGCAATCCCCTGCGCAACAGGCTGCCTGTCATCGGTTCCTTCGCCCTGATCCTCCTGATCCTCCTGATCGCGAATGCGAACGATGATCTCAGCGGACTGAGTTTTTCCATCGTGATGGCAATCGTATTCTTCGGCGCCCTGTTTGCAGCTGTCCTTGCAACATGGCGCCCTTGGCAGCGGCGCGCCGACGCGTCCTCGATGCCCCTACAACCACGCGCCGCCATCGTCATCGGCGAACGCTCCGCCGTTGCGGGGCGACACGGTTCAGCCGTCTACACGAACGACTTCCTGACGCTCGAGTTCAGCGACGGCCTGCGACACGAGTTTCCCGTCGGCCCCGAGCTCGCCGGACGACTCTCGAGCGAAGATTTCGGCGCGGCCTTCATCCTGCGCAACAATTTGCTCGAGTTCCGACGCCTCAAGATTTGAATCATGTACGCCAAGCTTCACGCCGACGCGGGCTCCGGCCGCGCCCTGCTCTACGTCCCCGGCATCGACGCGACCGGCAACTTGTTGCTCGGCACGGCCGAACGGCTCGAGCGCGAGTACCGATTGCTGCGCTTCGCCTATGACGCTGGCGGCGAAGAAGACACCTACGCCGGACTCGCCGCAAGCATCTTGAATGTCGCGCACGGCGCTGGTGTGGAACGCTGCCTGGTGCTCGCCGAGTCCTTCGGCGTCGCCGTTGCGCTGCGCCTGGCTCTCGACCATCCCGAGCTGGTCGCGGGACTCGCGCTCGTCAACGGCTTCGCCCACTACAAGCGCCGCGCCGCGCTCGCTTGGTCGCGCGCGTCCGCGCCGCTCGTGCCGACGTGGGCGTTCCAGCTCGGTCGGCGCTGGATCGCGACGGAAGAACTCTTCGGCAAGGACGTCGACGAAGACACGCTGCGCCGCTTCCACGAGCTGCCGCCCAGCGCCGGCTTCGACAAGGCGTACATCCGGCGCATGGACATGATCGCGTCCATCGACTTGCGTCCCGAGCTGCCGGAGTTGCAGCAGCCCGTCGCGCTCTTCGCGTCGACGGACGACAACGTCGTGCACTCGGTGTCCGAAGCCGAAGAGATGGCCTCGCTCTTGCCGGATGCCGAGCTCGAGCGGCTCGAAGGCTCGGGCCACATCGTCCTGCCGCTGCCCACCCAGCCGTGGGTGGACCGCATCGCTGCACTCGAAGCGCGCGCCTTCTGACACGGTCCTCGATGCGACACAGAGCAATCACCTTCGTGCGCGGCTTCGCGCTCTTCTTCGGCACCTTCGGCCTCGCGAACGTCACTCTCGGCTTCGTACGACCCGGCCTCGATGCGAACTTGTTCTGGTCGGGGCTGCCGAGCCTCGCGCTCGTGCCGCTGTCGATCGCGCTGCTCGCCTGGAGCTTCGCGCCGCAACATCGTCTGGCGCGATGTGCCGCGTGCGTCGCCGCAACGGCACTCGCCGTCGGCAGCGCGTTCGACGCGGCCGGAGTCGTGCAGGCGGAACGCGCCGGCTCGGTCGCGCTCGGCGCGGCGCTCTCGTTCTCCTCGATCCTGACCGTGCTCTTCGCGCTCGCGGCGCTCGTGATCCGATCCTCCGCGGTTCCGCCCGAGTCGGAGTCCACCGCCCGCACGCTCCGACGCCGCCTCGCGGTGATCGCCGGCGCCGGCGCTTGCGCAGCTGCGTTCCCGCTCGCGCTGAGCCTGACGCTCGGCCGCTCCGACTACCGCGGCCCCGCCGACGCGATCATCGTCTTCGGCGCGCGCGCGTATGCCGACGGTCGCTTGTCCCACGCGCTCGACGATCGCGTGCAGACCGCCGCCGAGCTCTACCGCGCCGGCCTGGCACCGAGCGTCTGGATGTCCGGTGGGCCGGGCGACGGCGCGGTGCACGAAGTCGAAGCGATGCGCGACGCGGCGATCGAACTCGGTGTCGACGCGGATCGCATCGCGCTCGACTTCGAGGGCTGGAACACCGCCGCCACTGCGCGCAACTTGGTACCGCGACTGCCCGCAGGCGGCCGCGTGATCGCGGTCAGCCACGGCTTTCACCTAGCGCGCGTGCGACTCGCCTTCGCCCGCGAAGGCTTCGACGTCGTCACCGTTCCCGCCGACTCGCCCGAACGACCGCTGGCCGCTCGCACGCGCTTGCACCTGCGCGACGCCGCCGGCTTCTGGGCGTACTGGATCGGTTACGGCGCATCCTGATCGGACGCGCGCTAAGCTCCCACCTGTGATGAATGACGACCTCCCGACGACCTGCACGCCGTTGCCGAAGGGCACGCCCACCCTCGATGCGAGTCTCGCCGAACGCTGGGCGCAGTCGATCCCGAGCTGGACGCTGCACGGCGACGAACTGCGTCACGAACGCCAACTGCAAGACTTTCAAGCCGCACTCGACTGGATCGCGGCCGTCGGCGCGGTCGCGGAAGCCCACGATCATCATCCCGACATCCACCTGACCGGCTGGAACCGCGTCGAGCTGGTCTTGTCGACACACTCGATCGGCGGGCTGTCCGCGAACGACTTCGTCGTTGCGCACGCAATCGACGTGATTGCGCAGACGGCGTGACAGCGGCGCGCAAGCGCGTGAACCGCGTCTCGCGATCGGCCTCGACCACGAACTCGCCGATCGGTTGCCACCCGCTTCCACGCGCGGGTTGCGCGTCGAACGGATCGTGGTGGACGATCGTCAACAGACCGACGGGCAAGCGCGGGATCGACAGCTCGCCGTTCGGGTCGGGAACGACCGACGAGACCAAGTAGAACCGGCGCCCATCGACCGCTGGATTGGTCTCAGCTGCAGTGCGCAACCTTCCACCAAGACCGGAAGTCCGCGCGCCGAGAACGACCCGGAGTTCTGGTCGAGACTCCAACGTTGCGGCCCTTCGCCGTCGAGCTCGAGGTTCTCGCGCACGACGAGGCTCCCCCACTCGGTTGGCGCTGACACGCAGAGCGCGACAGCGTCTTCCTCTTCGAACGGTAGTCGCCGTGATCATCGGTGGCGTTGTCGAACCATTCGGCGTCGAGCGGAACTTCCGCGAGCCTTCCGCGCACGATCCAGCCCATCGGCGTGTCGCCGGGCGCGGATGCTAAGCGGACTTCGAGCTCGGCGCCGTCGCCGCGCTTCAGCACCACGCCCTTGACCGACGCGCTGCCGAGCACCAGCGGGCAGCCTTCCCCTGCCGGATGCCGGTCCGTCGTCGCGCGCAAGACGTCGTGCCCGGGTCCAGCATGAGGATTCTGAGCGCCGGTGTGCCGGGCTAGGAGCTGCTAGGCTGTTGCTCCCTACCCCTCCTTGGGTCCGAGTTCCACCAAGCATCTGACGGCGATCTGTATGCGACTGCTCTGCTTTCAAGCCCGACGCTTCCGCTGGAAGACCTGCGCCACGAGCCTCGCCGGCACCGAACCGGTCGAGGAAGAGCGCGAGCTGACCGAAACCGTCGTCGCCTTCGTCCACGGCGAGGAGAGCGATGAGGCCGATGGACCCGGACTGCTGCGCAAGGCCGCGAAGCACCTCAAATGGGTCGCGCGCAAGGGCGAGCTCGAGCACATCGTGCTGCACTCCTTCACCAACCTCGGCTCGCACGGCGGTTCGCCCGACTTCGCGCGGGACTGGATCGAAGACCTCGCCGAGCGGCTGCGAGGGAACGGTTACGAGGTGGCCACGACGCCCTTCGGCCACCAGTGCGAGTGGGACCTCTGCGTCGGCGGTGGGAGCATGGCGAAGGTCTGGAAGGAGCTCTGAGGCCCGCTGGCGGCGCCCTCAGGAGGCGCTCTGGCGATCGCTTAGATAGAAGATTGAGGCAATTTGAAATAGCGTAAACACCACGTAGAGCACCCAGAAGACCGGCTTGCGGACCTTGTGCCGCAGCACCAGCATCGCCGCGAAGCTCGCCGGGGTCGCGCCGAGAACCGCCATCGTGTGCAGGCAAGCCTCGGGAACCCGCCAGCCGCCGCGGATCGCCTGGCGCTTGTCCCACGTCCACAGCACGAAGGCCACGAGGTTGATCGCGAGCAAGGCCGACCAGACCAGCGGCCAGCCCGCCAGCAGGTGCAGCGACAAGGCCGCCCCGATCCCGAGGACGACGAAGACCAACAGATAGAAGCGCGTGGGGTGACTCTTGGGGCTCATGGCGCCTGGCAGACTAGCGTGCGCGGGTCGCTCGCGCCGCCGCGGATTCGCCGTCACGACGGCATCTTCCGCTGGAGCGCGGGACGGGCGGCGGCTAGCCTCTGGGGCGAAGATCTCGCTCGGCGAGGATCGCGCAGGGGTCCTCCCACCCCGTACTCGCTCGACCGAAGCTCTCACGGTCCGACTCGCGCTCGCATATAATTCGCCCATGACGCATCGGATTCTCTTCGCTTCGAGCGACCCGCAACTCACATCCCTCGTGCGCAGTGAACTCGAAGGCAGCGGCGTGATGCTGTCGGTCGCGACCTCCGCCGGTGAAGTGCCCCGCCTCATCGATCGCGAACGCGTCGCGGCGCTGATCATCGACCTCGAGCTGGATGCCGGCCAAGGCGGGGAACTGCTCGCCAGTGTCGTCGGCGCGCTGCCCGAGCTCCCGGTCGTGGTGCTGACGGATCCGGAACGGGCGGCTGACGCGCTGAAGACCGGCGCCGTCGACTACGTCGACCGTTCCGAAACCGGCTTGCGACTGCGCACGGCGCTGCGCAACGCGCTGACGCAAGGTCGTCTGCGTGCCGAACTGCGCGAAGCAGCGCGGGCGCAACGCGCGGATCACGGACTCGAGACGCTCACCGGTCGCGCCCCCGCCTTCCTGCGCGCGAAGGAACTGCTGGAACGCGCCGCACAGAAAAACGTCGCCGTCTTGCTCGTCGGCGAGACCGGCTCCGGCAAAGAGACCGCAGCTCGTGCGCTGCACGCCGAGAGCGACCGCGCGACGCGACCCTTCGTCGCCGTGCGCTGCGGATCACTCGCACCGGAACGACTCGGTGCGGAACTCTTCGGTGAACGCGACGGGCACCCCGGCGCGCTCGAAGAAGCGGAAGGCGGCACGGTCTATCTGGACCAGGTCGAACGACTGTCCGTCGAACACCAAGCGCGCCTGCTCGAAGTGCTGCAAGAGTCCTATGTGCGCCGCATCGGTGATCCGCGCTCGATCCCGGTCAACGTGCGCATCGTCGCTGCGACCGTTCACGATCCCAGTGAGTGGACCTCGCACGGCATCCGCGAAGACCTGCAGTTCCGACTCGGCGTCTTCCCGATCCAGCTTCCGCCGCTACGCGCACGCGTCGAAGACCTCGAGCTGCTGACGCTCGCGGGCTTGCAGCGCTACGCGAAACGACACGGCAAGTCGCTGCACACGATCGACTCCGCCGCCCTCGACGCGCTGCGCGTATACGACTGGCCCGGCAACCTGCCCGAGCTCGAGTCCGCGATCGAACGCGCGGTGCTCATCGCGAACGGCGGTACGGTGACGGCGGCCATGTTGCCCACCAACGTCGCATCCGCGGTCGCGCCCGGCTCCGACGCTGCAGCCTTGCGCCTGATCGACCAAGCGGATCCGCTCGCCGCACTCGCGACCAGCGACGACGTGCGACCCTTCGAAGAGCAAGAGCGACGAATCTTGGTCCACGCGCTGAAGTGCACGCAGTGGAACGTGCTCGAGACCGCGCGCCGCTTGCGCATCGGTCGCGCGACCGTCTACCGCAAGATCGACCGCTTTGGCCTGACACGATCCGCTGATCGCGGCGTGATCTAGCGCGCCCTCGCGCGTGATCGACTAGCGCGGAAATCGGCGCACGTCTCCGACCGGACTGTTGTCCCACATCGCGGCGCGCGCTTCGGGAGAACCGTCCGGGCGGAAGGTCCACCACTCGCCACGGCGCCGGCCATCCAAGTAACAGCCCACGCTGGTCAGCTCGCCATTGGGCCACCACTGCACCCACAGCGCTTGCGGAATGCCGTCCACGTAGAAGCTCCATTGGGCGGGTAGGCCGTTCGAGTGCCAATCGCGCCAGACGCCGTGAGGTCGCCCGCCGCGCATCTCGCCTTGACGTTGCAATCCGCCGCCGGGATGCCACCAAGTCCAGACACCGACTCGCGCACCATCGGCCCAATGGCCGGCCGAGCGCAAATCGCCGGAGGGATACCACTCGCGCCACTGACCGTTGCGCTTGCCTGAAACCCACTGACCCGTAGCGCGCAAGCGACCGCGCTCGTCGACGGACCAGTCCATGCCGTCACGCGGTGCGGAGCTCGCCCCGATCGCGCCGGCGCCGCTTGCAAGTTCGGCTTCGAGCGCGGCGGCGATGCGCTGGTGACCGAGCAGATTGACGTGCAGGTCTTTCGCCCAGTAACAACGCTCGGTCTCGGCTCGGAACTCCGGTTCGAGATCGAGGTAGTGCACTCCGAGCTCGTCGAGGATGTCGAAGAGCGAGCGCTTGAGCTCGCGCGACACGCTCATGCGATCTTCGTCGAGATCGAGCACGTCCATCGCACGGTCGCGCGACTGCTCGAGTTCCAGCCACGGCACATCGAACGCCGGCGGGATGTACGCGTAGATCAAGCGAATGCCGTTCAGCTCGCACAAGTCGCGAATCTGCGTGGCGGTGAAGCGCACGGCATCGAGCGCGACCTCGATCTCTTCCGGTTGTTCGTCGAACAACAGCACTTGGTTCAAGCTCTGTGCAACCGCGTGATCCGACACGCGGCGCGCCGCTTCGATGCGACCCCAGTATCCGGTGCGACGCGCCGAAGGCTGCGTGCCGCGGAAGTAGTGCTGGGGTCGAATCGATTCCGCGAAGTCGTTTCCGCCGTAGACCGTGACGACGAAGGCGTGCAGGTCTTGATCCAAGTGCATGCGCAGCACGCCCAGGTGGTTGTGGAACGAGTACCCGACGATCCCTGAGTTCTGCACGCCGGTCTCCGCACCCGTGTTCGCAGCGTCTTCGTGCGCTTGGAGCAAGCCTTCCAAGAGGTGCGGGAAGGACTCGGTGTTGTTGCACGCGCCGTCGGTGTGCGAGTCACCCGTGACTAACACGCGGACGTCGTAGTCCGAGAGCTGTTCGTCGCCGGTCTCGCGCCAGCCGTAGAGGTTGGTCGTGCGGGTCCACTCCCCGCCGGGGTGCTCGGGCCACTCGAAGCTCTCGTCGACGTACGGCTTGTAGCGGTAGTAGCACGTCGGGTCGTAGCGGAAGGTCTCCGGCGTCATCGAGAACAGGCCGCGCGCCGTCGGTTCATCGACGTCGAGTCCGATGCCCGGGTAATCGGGAAGCTCGCCGGCGTGTCCACCGTCCAAGACGCCCTTGCTGTCGCCGCGTAGATACAGGATCACCGCGAGGATCGCGATCACCGCGGTCCACAGCGGCAAGATGGTTCGACGCAGGCGTGCCTTGTTCATCCGAGATCTCGCGCGGTCGATTGCGTTACGATCCTTCGCGAGCGCATACCTTCGTTCCTGATACGCCCGAAGGGAAGCGTGAGTTGCCGCTCCTGAGCATGACGATCCACGACAAAGACCTCGCCGTACTGGCCGCGCTCGCCGTCGCCATCGTGCCTGCACTGCTCGTCGCGCGGAAGCGGCCGCGCCTCGGCTTGCTGCTGTTGATCACGCTCTGCGTGGGAACGCCGATCGCCGTGCCTTGCGCGCAGCGCGCGAAGCGAACGCCGACTTGGTGATGATGGCGGGCGACTACCTGCAGTGCTCGTCCCAGCGGCAGCTTGCCGAGCAGCGCCCGCTGTTCCGCCAGCTGATCAACCAGCCGCCGCTGCAAGCCCCGTTAGGCGTGCACGCGGTCGCGGGCAACTGCGAGTACGGTCGGGACTGGGAACCGCTCTTCGAGCACACGTCGGTCCTGACTTACGATGAAGACACGACCGTCGACCTCGGGCCGTTGAAACTGAGCTTCCTGAGACTCCACTCCGGGCGCCTCGGCAAGACGATCGAGCGCGACGACGAGCGCTTTCACATCGTGATGGGCCACTACCCCGACTTCGCGAGTCGTGCGCCCGTCGACGCGGACTTGTTGCTCGCGGGCCACTGCCACGGCGGGCAAGTGCGCATTCCGGGCTTCGGTCCGCCGATCACGCTGTCGTCCGTGCCGCGCAGCTGGACGCAAGGCATGACCGAGCTGTCCGGCGGTCGCAAGTTGATCGTCTCGCGCGGCATCGGCATGGAACGCGGACACGCACCGCGCCTGCGCTTCCTGTGCCGTCCGGAAGTGATCGTGATCGATCTGATACCCGCGCAGGGTGACACTCCGAACTCGAACTGAGCTTCTTCACAATCGCTGCAACCCGGCGCCCGGCGAGTCGGTACTGGTAGCTCATGGAGACGAGTCCCCCGCCCTGCACCGTCGAGCCGCTGCCGCTCCCGGCTCGGCTCGAAGCGGCCATGCCCGAGCTGCGTGCCGACGCGTCACGTCTGGCGCGCCGTCCGGAGCACGAAGAACTGGTGCAGGAACTCACTGCGCGGGCACTGCGGTCCCGCGAAGTCACACGACTGGAAGAGGCCGCTCGGACCGTGGCTGAAGCGCACGGCCTGGCGCGCGTGGATCGACGAGCGCGAACCCGGCGCGCGCGCACCACGACTCGTCTCCGACCCGTAGATCCCCGTCGACTCGAGCGAGCTGCTGGCGGTCGTCGCGGCTCACCGCATGAGCTCCGAACAGCCCCGGTCCTCGCCAACGAAGCTCGACGCCGATGCCCGATCGGTCGAACGGGACGACCTTCGAGCAACCCGACTGCCCCGTCGAACACGAGGTCGAGATCGAAGAGAGCGTCGAAGAAGAACCCCCGCCGCCCGGTGAACAGCGCGCGCGCCGAGTGCCCGATTGAGCGGATCAGTCAGGACGCGATTCGATGCGCAACATGTCGCCGACGCGCACGCGCCCACCGACGATCACCTGCAACAAGACTCCGCGCCCACGTCGCCCCTTGCGGCCCGCGCGGGCGACTTTCTTCGCGGCGGAAGCACCGAAGCGTTCGACGAAGCTGGCGCACGGGCGGTGCGGATCGGGCGTGACTTCGAAGCGCACTTCGCCGACGGCCAACCGCGAGCCGACCGGTAGGTTGGCTTCCGTCAGGTCGAGGTCGACGATGATGTTGTCGCCGGCGAGCGCCTGACGCTTCGGGTCGTCCCCCGCGAGCGAACGCAAGACGTGTGTGTTCATCAAGCTGACCTGGTTGGTCAGCCGGCGATCGGGATCCTTGATCCAGCGGTCTCCAAGCACGCCGCCTTCGGGATCGACTTGCACCTCGGACGGCGTCTCGCGCCGACCTTCGCCGGCTTCGCCCGGACGCACGATGAGCAGCATGATCTCCCCCGCGTCCCGCGGCGAGGCCGGCAGACGCTTCCACCACAGATCGAAGCGGAAGGAGAGATCGACCACGGTCAGCCGGCGAGTTCGCGGAGCTTCCGCAGCACGCCCGTCGCTTCGCCGGAGTCGAGCGCCGTCGTAGCGGCATCGACACCCTCGGCGAGCGTCATGCAACGACCGGCCGACTTCAGGATCAACGCCGCGCCGAGCAACGCCGCGTTTCGCGCGGGGCCCGGTTCGCCGGCGAGGACCAACGCGGAGATGTCTCCGGCCGCCTTGACCAGCGGCAGGCTGTCGCCGGGGCCTTGGCCTTCGGGCGGAAAGCTGAAGAGCGGGAGTTCCGCGTCGCTGGAACACGCGAGACCGAAGTCGTCGGGTTCCACGTTGACCGTGACGAGGTGCGACTTATCGAGCTCGACGCCGCGCGTGCGACGCGAGACGTACGGGATCGGGCTGCCTTCGACACCTTGCACCGCGATCGCGTGCGGGTGGCCGAGGCCTTGCATGACTTCGACGGCCATGCCGAGCACGGGGCCGCCTTGCGCACCGACGACAACGGCCGCGGTGGAGGGCGCGATGAGCTTCTCGACGGTCGAGAGCGGCGTGCGGATGTAGACCTCGTCGCGGATCTTGCGCAGGCCCATCAGGCCCGGGAGCATGCCGGTCACCGAGCACGCGGCGAAGCGACACTTCGCGACCCAGCTCTCGGCTTCCGCCGGATCCCAAGTCATGCCCGCGCCGAGATGTTCGAGCACGCTGGCCGCCGTCAGTCCGCGCTTCGGCGGCACGCAACGATCGGAGATCAACAGCACGCGCGCACCGGCGCCGGCCGCGATCAGCGAAGCCACCGTATCGAGCGGCGGCGTGGTCGTCGATCCATCGTGCGGCGGGGAGACGCAGACGACGCCGGGCATGCCTTGGCAGGGCATCGTCGCGCGAGCGCGCGCCGCGGAGGCGAAGCCGCGCAGCTCTTCGACGGTGACGCCTTTGTAGCGCAACGAGACCAAGAAGGTCGCAATCGTCACTTCCGACTCGCTGCCCGAGAGCATGGCTCTGAACGCATCGCGAGCCTCGTCGAACGAGAGGTTGCGGGTGTCTTTGCGGCCGGGATCGACCGCGCGGAGATGGTCGCGCAGGCTCATGGAATACGGGGCGAAAGCGTGGTCCGGGGGGCGCGTGTCGCCCCCAGGGGAGACGCTAGCATATCCCCCGCAGAGCACCGCGGCCGAAAGAAGGGCTGTCCGGCGAGTCCAAAAAGTGAGCGCGGCCCCGGGGCTGATCCCGAGGCCGCGCCTTGTGCGTCGCCGTCGCCTCCCGATCGGAAGGGCCGGCCGGAGGAATCAGTCGTCGTCCTCGTCCTTCTGCTTATCCTTCTTGTCCTTCTTGTCGTCGTCCGCGTCGTCGACATCAGCATCCTCGCCGTCCTCGTCCTCGTTCTCACCGGCGTCCAGGCGACGCAGCGGAGCGATTTCGGTCTCGGCACGCGGGCGGATGTGGGCGAAGTAGAGTTCGTCCTGCTTGTCGTAGACGACCTGGCCATCGATCACGGCCCACTGGACGAAGGTCTGGTAATGCAGCAAATCGCCATCGGTGACGATCAGGTCGCAGTCCTTGCCGACCTCGAGGCTGCCGACGCGGTGGGAGACGCCCATCATGCGCGCGGGCACTGTGGTGACGGAGGCGATCGCCGCGTCTTCGGGCAGACCACCGCGGATCGCGAAGCCGACCTCGACGGGCAGGTGCATGATGTCGCGGCCCGTGATGCCGCCGAGGCTGACGCCACGGCCGCTGGGCTTGATCGCGATCTGCACGCCGGCTGCGTGCAGGATCGCGGCGTTCTCGATCGACGAGCCGCCATCGCGGACGAGCAGCTCCGACTTGTCGCGGCGGTCTCGCGGCGTGACGATCGCGAAGGCACCGGCGCGGCCGAGTTCCGCAGCGATGGTCCAACCTTCGCGGCAGCCGTCGATCACGGGGCGGAAGCCGTACTCTTGCGCAATGCGCGCGATACCGAGCAGGTCTTCGCGGTTGTCGGCGCGGAACTTCGCCAGAACGGTGCCTTGCAGCACTTCGAGCACCGAGTTGTCGACGCCCTTCTTGCTCGGCTCTTTCAGTTCCTTGTCGTTCTTGACGTCGATCTGCCATTGGCGGTATTCGCGCATGTACTCGGAAGCGCGCACGAGTTTCTCGCGCAGGCTGCGCCGAGAGCTGCCGGAGCCCCAGGAGAAGTTCGAGTAGCAGTCGTCGCGCAGAATGACGCCGTCGAAGTCGTAGTCGACCGGCGGATCTTGAGTGATGTAGCGCTTCAGCTTCGCCGCCGTGTTCGACTGACCCGTCGACGTGATGCCGGTCGAAAGACCGAGGATCATGTTCTGGCCGAAGGGGTCGACCGAGTCGCGGAAGTCACCGCCGGTGCCGAGCAAACCGGACGACTCGATCGCGACCATGCCCGGGTAGACCCGGTAGCCGGCGGCATCGAGGACTTCCGAGGTGTAGCCGCGGTCGACGCTCGAGACGTCCGCCTGGTAGTCCAGACCGGGGATCTCGATGTCGTAGCCGATCGCTCCGATCTTGCCGTTCTTGGCGAGCACGGTCGCTCCGCGCAGGACCTCGCCGGTGCCGGTGTAGACGTCCGCGCCGACGACGGCGAAGTAGTGTGTCTCCGGGCCTTCGTCTTCGGCGTCTTCGCCTTCTTCTTCGCCCGGCGACTCTTCGTCATCGATCGAAGTGTTGGACGCCGCCGTGAAGGACGGAGCGAACGCGAACAGAGCGGCGACCGCGAAGGCGGACGGGATGGTCTTCGAGAATCTCACAGCTTCACCTCACCGGTGACGAATTCACCTTCGAACATCACTGCCTTCACCCGCGTTCCGGGCTCGAGCGGGTCGCTCTCGAAGAAGATCAGGTTAGCGTCCTTACCGACGGTCAAGCTGCCGACGCGGTCGCCCACACCCATCAGCTCGGCCGGTTCCAGCGTCATTGCGCGCAGCGCCGCTTGACGGTCGAGGCCGTAGCCGACCATCTCGCCCGTGTTGCGCAGCCAAGCTTCGTGTCCACGAACCGAGTCATCGCGCGGGATCAGCACCAGTTTTGCCCCCGCTTCGCTGAGTTCCATCGGCAGGTTGCGCAGCCGCATCGTGTTCGGATGCTGGCTGAGCTGAGGTTCCATAACCACGCGACAAGCGCGCGAGCCGATCTCGGTCTTCACGTTGAAGATGTTGAGCTCCGACGTGATCGGAATGCGCAGGTCCCAGTCGAACTCCTCTTCACCGATGGCGTCGAGCAGGTGGAGGTAGTCGCTGGCTTGTCCGATCGCGATCAGCGCGGAGAGCTTGCGTTCGCGCAGCTGCAAGAAGGCCTCGGCGCCACCGTCTTTCTCGGGCGCCACGTATTCGGTCGACTCTTCGTCGTCCGGAGCGGAGGCAACGGGAACGGCGACACGCTTGTCATCCTCCTTGTCATCTTTCTTGTCATCCTTCTTGTCATCCTTCTTCTTGCTCTTCTTCGACTTCTTGGCCTTCTCCTGCGCCTTCTCCCACTTCTCACGCGCCTTGGCTTCCTTCTCGATCCAGTCGTCAGCGTCTTCGAAGCCCTTCTTGAGCAGCTTCTTGGCGCTGCCCGACGAACGCATGCGGATCTTGAGGTACGCGTCGTCCTTCAAGATCAAGCCCTCGGCCGTGTCGGCCTTGGTGCGGATCGCGACGGCGCGCCCGGGGATGCCGTTGCCGGCCGGGTAGAGACCGAGCGTCGTCACGCCGAGCTCAAGTACCTCATCGTAGAAGTCCTCCGGGAGAAACAGCTCGCCCGAGGCACGCAGCTCCGGAGTCGAGTCGTTCCCACCGCGGCTGTCCAGCGGTCCGCGCGAATACGCGTTGACCAGGCCCGGCATCACCGTCCACTCGGGATCGCGATCGAGGACCGGGATACCGCGGTCGATCGGAAGGTCTTCCCCGATCATGACGATCTTGCCGTCCTCGATCAGGATGACCGCGTGTTCCAGCGTGCCTTGATCGATGGTCTCGGCTTTGCCGACCTTGATCGCGAGGAGGTCGGGCGTCACCGGCGGGAGCGCGGAGACGGGCATTGCTGCCAGCAATAGGGTCGTGAGAGTCATGTCCGGATTCCTTGTTGCGCGTTAGAACCGTTGTCTGCCGCGCTCGAACTCGTATTGGACGTTGCCGTCCACCCACACGCGCAGGACGCGCGATCGAGGATCAATCGGGTCGCCACTGAACACGACGACGTCCGCGTCTTTGCCCACTTCGAGGCTTCCGACGCGGTCATCGATTCCAAAGGTCTGTGCGGGGTGGATCGTCAGTGCCCGCAGCATCTGATAAGGGTCTGCACCGAGCCGTGCGCTCATCGACGCTTGCAGGAAGAACTCTTCCTGAGGCATCACGCTCGAGTCGGTGTTGAGCGAGAAGGTCAGCACGCCGGCGGCGACGAACTCAGCGGCGGAGCCGTTGATGCGTCCGTTGCGGCTGGAGTAGAAGTCCATCGTGCGCGGCCCGTGGTTCACGGGCACGCCGAGCGCAGCGATCGCCGGCGCGGCTTTCCAGCCGTCGAAGCTGCCGTGGCTGATCATGCAGCGCGTGTCGTACTTCGTCTTCCACATGCGCGCGGTGTTGATCACACCTTCGCTGCCTGCGGTGTGAATGATCACGGGGAGCTCGCCCGACATCACGCGCTGCAGGCTCTGCAGCGCCGGATCGAGCCGACCTTCGCGCGTCGCGCCGAGCGCTCGATCACAGATCTTCTCGATCTGCCACCCCATCGACGCGCGGTTGTTGCCGAAGGCGAAGTTGCCGGCGCGACCTTGCGGGTTCGAGTCCTGCGCGACCTTCATGCCGCCGGGATCCGCCACCACGCTGGCCGCGTAGCCGTCAAGCGGCTTGGCCTTGTAAAGCACGCCGAAGCCGCTGATGTTCGTGCCGCTGCCCGGGATGCCGAAGAGCGTCGTGACGCCGCCGGCGACTGCGAGTTGAATCAGGCGATTGCCCGGACGCAGCGCCGATCCGGCACGCAGCTCGGGGTTCACCGAGTGAACCATGTCGTTCACATCGCCAAAGCCGCCCGAGTGAATGTGTGTGTGCAGATCGACGAAGCCGGGCACGGCCCAGCCTTCCATGCGCACCACCAGGGCGTCGTCTTCGAGTTCCTTGGGCGCGCCGACGTAGGCAATCTTGCCGTCCTCCAGCACGATCATGCCGGGGCTGTACACGTGGTTGTCCGCATCGGCGGTCAACAGCTTGTCGACCACGATTGCCGTCGGGCGCGATTGCGGCGCAGCGCTCGGCGCGTCTTGCACGGCGAGCGCGAGGCTCAGGCAGAGAGCTGCGACTACCATCGGCGCGGCTCCTGTTCCGTGTCGTAGACGACTTCGCCGCGGACGTAGACGCGTTCGACCGAAGTGCGCGGATCGGCGGGGTGACCGGTGACGACGAGCACGTCGGCTTGCTTGCCGACTTCGAGGCTGCCGAGTCGGTCGTCGATGCCGGCGACCATCGCCGGCACGATCGTCAGGCCGCGCACCGAAGCCATCTGCGCATCGTCGAGTCCGTAGCGCACGCCCATCGCAGCTTGCACGCTCAGCTCGTGTTGCGGAACGACCGGCGCGTCGGTGTTGAAGCCGATCAGCTCGACGCCCATTTGCTGGAAGCCCCACGCCGAACCTTCGGCGCGTCCGTCGGTGTCGAAGCGCGGCGGACGCGGGAACATCACTTCGCGCGGCCCGAGGATCGCAGCGACGCCGAGGTCCTTCGCAACACCACCGAGCTTCCACGAGTCGAACGAGCCGTGGTCGATGTACATGTCGAAGCCGGTCTCGGCGCGCAGCAGCCGCAAGCTGGCGAGAATGACTTGGTAGTACTGCGTGTGCGTCGAGATCTGCGTCTCGCCGGCGAGCAGCGGGCGGAAGATGTCGAGGTTGAGCTTGCGCTGCGGCTCGTCTGACTCGCCGGACTCGTAGGCCGTCCAGCGTTCAGCGTAGGCCTTGCCCTGACGCATCGTGAAGCGGATGTGATAGTTCATCATCAGCCGCCCCATGCCGTAGCCCCAACGCGCCGGGTTGTCGCCTTGCGCGACTTTCAGCGAGCCGGGATCGCGAACGATGATCTCTTCGTAGTTGCCGGGCGAGGTGTGGTGTAAGACGCCCGCGCCGCCGACGTTCGAGCCGGAGCCGGGGATGTAGAGCACAGTGGTCACGCCCGACGCGAGCGCGACTTGCATCGCACGCATGTCCGGACGCAGCGTGGCGGAGACGCGCAACCCGGGGTTGACCTGGAAGACGGTGTCGTTGATGTCGAACGCACCGCTGATGTGGCTGTGCAGATCGATCATGCCGGGCATGATCCACTGCGGGCCGAGGTCAATGTGTTCGAAGCCTTCGGGCACCGCGACTTCCGCGGCAGGGCCGATGGCCTTGATGCGTCCGTCTTCGATCAAGAGACGCGCGCCGTCGATCGCCTGTGGTCCATCCGCCGCGCAGACGAGCGCCTTCGCCGCGTCGATCGCCACCCCATCCCCCGCCCATGCCGAGCCCGTCGCCGCGCAAGTGAACGCGCAGGCGAGGGCCAAGCCGGGCACCGCGTAACGCGGCGCGGAAGATGAGTTGCCGGCGAGCATTACCAGCGGCGCCTGTTCTCGAGCGGGTCGTAGACCTTCTTGCCGTCGATCAGCACGCCTTCGATCGAGGTGCGCGGATCGGCGGGATCGCCGGTGACGATCAAGATGTCGGCGTCCTTGCCGACTTCAAGACTGCCGAGGCGATCACCGATCCCCGCGGTGACCGCAGGGATGATCGTCAGGCCGCGCACGGTCTGCAGTTCGTCGTACTTGAAGCCGTAACGCACGGCCATCGAGGCTTGCAGCGAGAGTTCTTCCTGCGGGATCACGGGGGCGTCGGTGTTGAAGCCGATCATCGTCATGCCCTTCTCTTGGTAGCCGGCCGCGACGCCGCCGATCTTCTCGGGGTTCGAGCCGGACCAGCGCACGAAGCCCGCCGTCGGCACGTCGATCGAGCGCGGGCCGAGGATGGCGGAGACGCCGAGCTCTTTCGCGCGCGGAGCAGCGCGGTGTCCGTCGAAAGTGCCGTGGTCGATGTAGACGGGCAGCTTCAGCTCTTGGGCGATGATCGTGAGCGTCGCGTTGACGACCTGATAGATCTGCGTGTGCGTCGAGATCTGCGTCTCGTTCTTGTAGAGCGAGTTGACGATGTCGAACTGCAGATCGCGCTCGGGCTTGGGACCCGAGCCATTATCGAAGGCTTCCCACTGCTTCGCGTAGGCGACGCCGCGCTGGAAGGTGTTGCGCGTGTTCCAATTCATGAACGAGCGGCCGACACCGAAGAGGAAACCCTCGGGGTTACCGGCTTGCGCGAGCTTCAGCGAACCCGGGTTGCGGATCAGGTTCTCTTCGTACTTGTCGTGGCCGGTCTTCATCAAGACGCCCCAGCCACCGACATTCGAGCCCGAACCGGGAATGAAGAGGATCGAGGTCACTCCGCCCGCGACGGCGCGCTGCAGCGACGGGTTCTTGGGGATCACCGACGCGTGGGCGCGCAGGCCCGGGTTCGTCAGGTAGACCGTGTCGTTGATGTCGAAGGTGCCCGCGATGTGACTGTGCAGGTCGATCATGCCCGGCATCAGCCAGCGCTCACCGACGTCCATCACTTCGTAGCCGAGGGGGATGGCGGTCGTCGAGGCCGGGCCGATCGCTTCGATCTTGCCGTTCTTGACCAGCATCACCGCGTTGTCGATGAACTGCGGACCTTCGAGCGGCACCGTCAACGCCTTGCGCGCCTTGATCGCGAGGCCCCGGTCGGCGGTCGGCGTGGGTTCGATCCCCTCGGGTTCGGCGGTGCCGTTCGCGAGGGCGATCTGCGTGCCGAGCAAGAACGCGGCAGCGCCGAGCGCGAACGCCTTGGTTCGCTGAGTGAATTGGTTGCGCATAGCGCGTCCCTCTCTGTTCCGTCTCATGATCAGCGAACTTCCCGGCCGGCGACCCAGACGCGCACGACGCGCGCGCCGGCGATGGTCGGATCGGAGTCGAGCAGCAATACGTCGGCGTCGCGACCGGCGGTGAGCGAACCGACGCGATCATCGATGCGCAGCATGCGCGCCGCGTCGCTGGTCAACGCGCGCAGTGCACCCTCGGGACTCATGCCCTTCGAGACCGCGTAGGCTGCCATCAACGGCAGCTCGGCCGCGCCTTCTTCAGCAGAGCTGTGGAAGGCGACCGGAATGCCTTGGTTGGCGAGTTCCGCGTAGCGATTGCGTTCGCGGTAGCCGCCCTTCGACTCGGCCGCGATGACGCGGTGGTCGAGCAGCACGCCGGACACGCGTCCGCGCAGCTGGTCGGCGACCCTCCAAGCATCACCGGCTCCCGAGAGGATCGGCTTGATGCCGAACTCCTCGCAGGCCGCGACACAGGCGAGAATCTCATCCGAGCGTTCGACGCTGATGATGATCGCCGCCGTGCCTTCCATGGCGCGCTTGATCGGTTCCAGTTCCGGTTTGAAGCCCGGGTCCTTCGGCATGCCCTTCGGCGGCTTGGGAGCCTTCTTCTCGTCCTCGACCACGGGGCCGGGGCGCGTCACGACGGTCCACTCTTTGGAAGTCTGCGGCGCTTCGAATTCGATCGAGACAGCGCCGGCCGTCGCAGAGCCGGTCAGCTTCTCGTCGTCGGTCGTCATCGCGACAGCGACACGCCCTTTCGTCGAGAGGCCGTGCATCGCGATCTCGCGCTCGGTGCGCGTGCCCTTCAGCTCGATCAACTCAGTCGACAGCGCATCGCAGCGCAAGTTGCCGATCAGAGCGCCGTCTTCGTCGAGCAGACGGAAGCGCAGCTTGACCGGCTCGCCCTCGACTTCGACCGTCGTCTCCCAGACACCCGTGATGGGCTTGGCGGGAGTCTCCTCGCCCTTCTTCTTCTTCTTTTTCTTCTTCTTGGACTTCTTGTCGTCGTCGGATTTCTCTTCGTCCTCTTCCGACTCCCCGTCGCCTTCCGCGTCTTCATCGGACTCGTCTTCCGACGCGCCCTCTTCCGCGGGCGGAGTCCACGCCGCCATCTCCTGGGCGTAGGTGTCCCAAGCAGCCTTGTACTCCGCGCCCTTCGAGAGCATGTCCTGGACCATGCCGCCGGCTTGCAGGCGGTTGGGGTGCGACCAGACGAGATGCAGCGCAGCGACTTCGTCGACGACCATCGTCTCGAGGTCTTCGCCCGCCGGCTTGTACGCCATCGCGGGCGCGCCGGCGCGGCCCGTGCCGCGCGGAGTCATCAGTACCGTCGTCACACCGGCTTGCGCCACGCGACGATCCGCGTAGTCACCGGGTTCGATGATGCGCGTGAGCGAGAAGTCCGGGTTCGGAACGCGGCCCGAACCTTCGAGGCCTAGGTGACCCATCGCATCGATCATGCCGGGCATGGCGGCCTTGCCGCGCACGACCGTGCAACCGATCGGGTGCGACACGCGTCGTCCGACTTCGATGATGCGCCCGTCCTGCATCAGCAGCTGGCCGGGGGCCAAGCGCGTGCCGTCACCGAGGTGCAGCTCGTCGACTTCGAGGACGACGGCGCCGCTCTCTGCGACCTTGTAGACGACTTCGCCCGAGACCCAGGTGGCCACGACCGTGCTGGTCGCCGCCATCGGCGAGCCGTTCATGACGCAGAAGTCCGCGTCCTTGCCGGGCGCGATCGATCCGACGCGATCGGCGACGCCGAGCATGCGCGCGGGAGCCAACGTGATCGCTTCGAGCGCGTCGTCGGCACTGAGGCCGCCGAGCATCGCGAGGTTGGCGGCGAAGCGCAGTTCCGTGAGGCTGCCGCCGCTCGGGGCGATGGCGATCGGAACGTCGGCGGCGGCGAGCTTCGCCGCGGCGTCGACGCGGGGCCACTCGGCACCCTTCTGCTTGCCACGATCCGCGGGACCGCGGCCGGGGCGGAAGCTGTCGTGCAGCACGACGGAAGCACCGCGCGCCTTGAGCTGTTCAGCCAGCTCGCCCGCGCTGTCGTCGGTGTCGACGACGAGCGGCAGGCCGTTCTCTTCGAAGAAGCCGAGCAGCGCATTCAGTTCGTGCACTTCATCGGCGCGCATGCGCCAGTTGCGTTTCGCGTCGATCAGCTCGGCGAGATCGCGACCGACGTTGCGGCCGTACTCCTCCGCACCTTCACCGCCGGCGGCGAAGGCGAGCAGTTCGCGCAGGGCAACGATGGCACCCATCGTCGTGCGCGGAAGCTGGGGTTGTTCGACGCCCAGGCCCACGTCGACCGTGGCCGGGATCGGCGGTTCCCAGTAGCCGGGCGTGTTGCGCGCGTCCGATGCGATCGATCCGTGGATCGACGAGCTGGACGAGAGCACGCGTGCACGTTCCGAATCGCCGGCGAGCTTGATGACGGCACCTTGTCCCGCAATCAGTCGCGAGCGCGCCGGAGCCATGTACGCCGAGGTCACGCCCGCAGCCAAGCTGCGCGTGTGCCTCGTGTAGGGGTCGAAGCTGTCGACTGCGAGGAGCGAGAGATCGGCGGTGCGTTCGCTCCCACGGCTCGAACCGAGGTTCGAGTCCGCGGCCACGAAACCCGGCACGATGACCGCGTCGGGACCGTAGTCCACCACGCGCGTGCCGGGAGGCAGGGGAATGTCTTTCCCCGCGGCGACGATCTTGCCGTTGGCGACCAAGATCGTCCCGCCGCCCGCGATCACACGATCGTCTTCGACGAGGTGGATCGTGCCGGCTTGGATCGCGACCTTCCCGGCGTCGGCGCCGAGCGGTGCAGCGATCGCGCTGACAGTGAGGAGCAGGCTCGAGAGCATGATCAGTTGTCCTTATCTTCCGCGGGCTCGTCTTCGTCCTCTTCCGCTTCTTCCTCGCCGTCACCGTCGTCTTCGGGGTGCGGATCGAATTCTTCGGCGTCGGCGGGCGCCGTGTTCTCGGGTTGCTCACCGGTTTCCACGTGGCGCATGCGCACGTCGGTCGAGCGGTCGTAGACCAGGTTGCCTTCGATGACGACGTACTCGACCTTCGAGGTAACGCTGAGCGGATCGCCGGAGAATAGGACGACGTTGGCGTCCTTACCGGCGGCGAGGCTGCCGACGCGACCACCGAGGCCGAGGAGCTCGGCCGGAGTCGTGGTGACGGCGGCGATCGCCTGTTCGCGGGTCATGCCGTAACCGACGCAGCGGGCGGCTTGGAACCAGAGCGACTGGTTCAGCGCGGTCTCCGAGCGCAGCGCGAAGCGCACGCCCTTCTCCGCGAAGACGCCGGGGACGAAGGTCTCGATCTCTTCGCCGGTGAGCGGGTCGGTCTCGATGTGCACGAGGGTCGCGTCGAGGATCACGGGCAAGCCGCGTTCCGCGATGACGTCCGCGGCCTTCCAACAGCTCGGCTCGAGCACCAGCGTGGTGCGCGCGAGGAAGCCGTTCTGCTCGGCGACGCTGATCGCGATGCTGACGTCCTTCGGGCTGCGGCAGTAGAAGAAGGCCGAGGTCTTGCCTTCGACGAGGCGCAGCATCGGCGCTTGCTTCTCGTCGATTTCCCAGCGGGGAACGAGCTCGAGACCTTCGACCTTCCAGGCGCTGCCTTCCATGGCGCGACCCTTGGAGGTCTCTTCGTCGGGCTCGCGTCCTTGGTAGAGCGCTTCGCGACGCGCGTAGTCCTTGCCGTCCTTCTTCTCTTGGACAACGTCCTCGAGGTAGTCGCGTAGGTCGCTGAACGCGCCGCGCAACGCTTGGGCTTGCGTGGCCGCGCTCTTGCCGCCCTTGGGCGAAGCGGAGAGCACGAGACCGGCACCGGGCTTGACGCTCATCTCTTCAACGGTCATGCCGACCGGCTTGACGATGTGCCCGTTCGCTCCGATCACGCAGTTCGCAGCGTGCTGGACGTTCAACGTCGTGACACCCGCGCGCAGCGAGTTCTCGAAGTAGAAGTTCACCGGATCGATCGAATCGCGCACGTCGAGGAAGGGCGCGACGTCGACGTTCTCGTTCGACCGGTCCATCCCGTAGTTGGTGATCGCTTCGACAAAGCCGGGGAAGGCGACGAGGCCGGGATACTCCAGCACTTCGGCGTCCCACGGAGCTTGCACGTCGGTGCCGATCGCGGTGATGCGACCGTTCTCGACGACGATCGTGCCGTTCTCGATCGACTCACCCGCGAGCGTGATCACCTTGCCGGCCTTGATGACCATCTTGCCATCGGCGGCGACGAAGGGAGCGAAGGCCGCGAGGGCCAGGACAGCGCCGGTTCGGCGAATGGATTGGAAGCAGTGCATGTTCATCGAGATCTCCGCTGCGATTCTCGTTCTCGTTCTCTGTACGGGGGCTATTGGTTACGCGGGTCGACGAGCAGCACGCCATCGATGACGGTGCCGACGACTCGCGAAGTCGCCTGGAAGGGTTCCCCGTTCCAGAGGGCGAGGTCGGCGTCCTTACCGACCTCGAGACTCCCGACGCGATCGGCGATGCCGATCATCTGCGCAGGAGTGATGGTGACGGCCGCGAGGGCCTCTTCGAGGCTCAGGCCTCCGCGTCGCGCGAGCGCGCCTTGCATGGCGAGGCGATCACGATCCGCTTTTGCGCCGTGGCTGGAGAGCGCGACGGGGACGCCGGCTTCCACGAGCTTCTTGGCCGTCGACAGCGCCATGAACGCTCCGTCATCGGCTCGACCGAAGTCGGGAAGCGGCGGCAAGATGATCGCCGCCTTGCTGCGCACGAGCAACTCGGGTTCGCGCCAGGCTTCCGCGGCCGCGTCGAGGATCAAGGTCAGCTCACCGAAGCCTTCCATCGCCATCTCTTCCTTGAAGAAGACGGCCGTACGGATGTCTTGCGTGGCCCACGCTTGGATCATCAACGGACGCTTGCCGTCGAGCACGTCGAGGATGCCTCGCGCGCCCGCAGTGGCTTCTTCGCCGGCGGCACGAGCTTGCGCCGCGTCGTAGAACGCCTTGCGCCACTCCCACTCGACCCCCATGCGCGTCGTGGGACGACGCGAGAAGAAATCGGTCGGACGGCGAAAAGCCGGGTGGTTGCCGTTCGAGGGCTGTCGACCCATCGCGCCACGCAGACACGCGTCGCGCTTGACGGCGCGCTTCACGAGTTCCGGAACGCCGGCGGTCTTGACCGCGACGGACAGTCCGCTGACGACGTTCTGGTCTTGCGGCGACAAGAGCACGGTGGTGACACCGCTCTCCGCCTGGCGACCCCACTCGGCGTCGAACCAGTCGATCGCGTGTTCGACGCGCATCTCGGGCGTGATCTCTTGCGTCTGCTCGACCGTGTCCGGGCCGCGCACGAGGCGCGCCGAGAGGTCGATCATGCCGGCGGTGATCGCGCCGACGTGGACGTCGTCGTCACCCGGCGTCTTGCCGGGAGTGATCGCCGTAATCTTTCCATCGACGACCGTGACGGCGCCGTTCTCGATCACGCTGCCGGTCGAGGTGTAGATCGCGTCAGCGAAGATGACCGTCGATTCGACGGTCGCGGGCTCGGTGGTTCCGAGCGCGATGGCGCACAGCGCGCCTGCGAGTTGCAGCATCATTCTCCGCCTCCGTGGACGAGCGTTCCGTCGACGTACACCGCGACGACCGAGCTGGTCAGCTCCGTCGGGTCGCCGCTCCACAACACCATGTCCGCATCGAGCCCGCGTTCCAGTCGACCGATGCGACGCTCGACTCCGGCGATCGACGCCGCGTCCGAGCACATGGCCTTCAACGCGAGCTTGGAATCGAGTCCCCCGCGGATGCAGAGCGCCGCGCCGAAGCGCAAGTTCTCCGGATCGCGGTTCGGCGCGTCGAGGCCGAAGCCGAGACGCACGCCGCGCTTCGCGAGTCCGACGACCGCGCGCATGCCGCGCGAGTCCTCACCGACATCGAAAGGGTTGCAGACGACCCCGAGACCGCTCTTCGCGATCTGGTCGATCAGGTCTTCCGCCCACATCGAGCCGTAGATCGCCCCGCGCAAGCGATAGCGCCCGGCGAAGGACACGGCGCGCGAGATGTCGGAGCGATCGTCGGCGGACAAGAGCACCGGCAAGTTGCCGGAAGTCGCACGCGCGATCTGTCCCGTCGGTTCGGAGAACAGCCGATCGAGTTCGGCCATCGCGCCGGCGTGGCTGGTCGGGAAGCTGTTCCAGTTGAGCGCGTCGTTCGAGAGCACAACTTGCAGCTGCGCAGGACGACGGACGACTTTGCCGCCGCTCGTCTTCACGACCGCGGTCGTGCCGGGGATCAAGGTCGCCGACGAGGGCGCCAGCACGACGGATGTCACGCCGGCGGCCAAGGTCTTCGCGAAGTCTACGTGGTGCGGCTGGAAGGCCATGGCGATGTCCGCTTCCGGCATCGTCGGGCGCGTCGAGTCGGCGTGTTCAGCGCCGAGACCTTCATAGCTGTGCGACGCGATCAGCCCGGGGCTGAGCATCCCGTCGAGCTCGACGATGGCGACGCCCTCGGGCACCGCGACGTCCGCTCCGACGCTGTGAATCACGCCGTCTTGTACGAGCACGATGCCGTCGTCGACGTGGTTGCCGTCACCGAAGAAGACGCGCTTCGCCTTGAAGGCAACGGCACGCTCGACGCTGATCGGCTGGAGCACGGATTCTTCGGCGGTCGGTGTCGGCGCCGGCAGCGGCGCGCCCTCGGTGGCGGGTCCTTCGAACGCGCCGGTCAACGCGAGTGACGCCGTGACGATGGTGGAGAGAATCATGCTCAGTCCTCGGGGGTGACGACGACGCGTCCGGCGGAGATCACGTATTGCACGCGGGTCGCACTGGCGAGCGGATCGCCGGTCAGGACGATCAGCTCGCCGTCCTTGCCGAGTTCGACGCTGCCGAGTCGGTCGGCGACATCGAGGGCGCGCGCGGCGTCGATCGTCAACGCGCCGAAGGCGACGTCGCGATCGAGCCCGTGTCCGACAAGGCTCGCAGCGAGCAACGGCAAGTCGCGCGTCGCCGCAGCTTCGCGTCCGCCGCTGCCGATCAGGACCTTGACGCCCGCTTCAGCGAGTTCGCCGGCGAGTGAGAGGTCGTGCGTTTCGTACTCGTCGTAGCGCGATGAGCCGAGCAGTGCGGGCCAGACGATGACCGTCACTCCGCGTTCGGCGAGGCGCTCCGCTTGGCTCTTCGCTTCCGTGCCGCCGGCGATGACCAGGCGCACGCGCTTGAAAGCTTCGATCGCGTCCAACAGGCCGCGGATCTCGGAGGCGCGGTGCGCTTCGACAACGAGCGGGATCTCACCATTCGCCACGCGCGCGAGGACTGCCTTATCCCGGTCCACTTTCGGACGGCGCGGCTTGCGGTCTTCCTTGTAGCGCTTCTCCTTGTACTCCTTGCCCTTCTCCTCAGCCTTCTCGATGTCCTTCTCGCGATCCTTCTTCGCCTTCTTGAAGTCCTTCTCGAGTTCCTCTTCCTTCTCCGCGATCGCTTTCTCCCACTCGACGATCTCGGACTCGTACTTGGCCCAAGACTCGGAGTAGGACTGGCCGGAGCCGAGGTTCTGCGCGATGCGATCGATCTGCTGCATGCGGTCGAAGGGATCCACCGCGCGCACGCCGCCCCAGAATCCGCCGTCGGCGGAGAGGCCAACGGTTGCGCTGAGACACACGTCGCTCAAGACAAGTGCTTCATCGCCGAGCGAAGGGCCGATGCGGACGAGCGCACCGAGTCCACCGAGAGCCGCGGTCGAGCCGCCTTGCAAGTGGATCGTGGTGACTCCGGCACGCAGCGCTTCTTCGCGCAGGTGTTCGTCGGCGTAGGGGCTCCACCCGTCGCTCGCCTTCGTCGCCGGACCGGCTCCGCGGTCGACGCGCGAAGCTTCTTCCATGCCGAGCGCCGACCACGGATCGATGAAGCCGGCACAGACCACCGCTCCCTCGACAACCGTGGCGCCCTCAGGAGCTTCGAGTTCCGCGCCGATGGAGATGATGCGCCCGTCCGTGATCAGCACCGAGGTGTTCTCGAGCTCCTCACCAGGTCGCACGATCAAGCGCGAGGCTTTGACCAGCACGTGAACCGGGGCAGACTCTTCCGCCACCTCGTCCGCGCTTGCGTCATCCTGCGGGGCGGCTGTCGCCGGCGGGGACATCTCTGTCGCCGCGGCACTCGCCGATGTACTACCGACGGCCAGAGCCGCCATCGCTAGACCGGCTGTTGCCAACCTGCTCGCCACGATCCTCATCCTCTTCTCCTCAGCTGAAGGACCGCCACAGGCGCGCCGGATCGGCGTGAGCTGCGACGGAGCTAGGAACTTCCAGTTGTTGTTCTCGAGTTGCCCGACCGAAGTCGGCACGACCGCAAGGCCGCGACGAGGCGCATCCTATGGAACCCTGGGAGGGGCGCGCCACAGAGCCGAGACACAATCGTTCCATGGAGGCGGGGATCCGACGCCGTGGGGGGGTCTCTCGAGTCGGTGGCCGGACCGCTAGGGATGCGTCCCGGGCACGAAGGTGACAGTGCGAGGAAGGCGAAGGACTATTGCCACCCCCACTTGGGAATTCCTGTGGTGGTCACACTGGAAAAGGCAGTTTTACAGAGATTGGCGTTCGGATGTGCGAACGACCCCGGCTTGGGGGCCCCGTAATCATGACCCCGCAGCGCATCCTTCACCCCCTCCTCATGGACCGCCACTATTGGCGTAACCGCTTGCAGGAGCAGAGGTTGACAAGGCACGGACTGATGATCGTGCCCCGGCCCGACCTCTCCGGAGCCGGCTGCGACGTGCAGGAAATTCGATTTCGAGCCCACGATGGGCTGAGGCTCTGGGGGTTGCTCGCGCGCTGCCCGCTCTTCCAACAAGCCCGCCCTGTCCGCCTGCGCATGATCGGGCCCTGCGACGCCCCCGCCATCGACCGCACCTGCATCGAGGCGGGGTCGGTCGATTTGGTCCTCCAAGTTCCCGCCGGCCGCCGCCTCGAGGACCGTGTCCTCGACGTCCTGCGCATGTTCGAGGTGATCGAGTCGCTGGAGGGCGTCGACGCTGCGCGCATCTCACTCGCCGACCGAGCCGACGGCGACCGTCCGGACGAGTTCCTGATCGCCAACCAGCTGCGCGCTGGCGGCTTAGGGGGACGGTGTCAGGGCAAATAGCGCACGGTGAGTGCGCTATTTGCCCTGACACCGTACCCGCGGCGGGTGCACGTGCACGTGCAGGCCCGAGTCAGCCGGTATCGAGCCGGGGCCGGTTCCCCGCAGCTCAGGGCCCGGCGGCGCTTCCGAAGAGGCAATTCGGCGGATTGTGATCCGCGCTCGATGGGCGAGGACTAGACTGCGCGGCAATTCCAGACCCGCTTATCCGCTATGCAGTCACACTCTCTCCCCACGATCATCCAAGGCGGCATGGGCGTCGGCATCTCCGACTGGCGGCTCGCTCGCACCGTCGCGCGCGCCGGCCAGCTCGGCGTCGTCGCCGGCACCGCACTCGACCGCGTGCTGACGCGACGGCTGCAGAGCGGCGACCCCGGCGGCCACGTCCGCCGCGCCCTCGCACACTTCCCGCTGCCCGATGTCGCGCGCCGCATCCTCGAGCGCGACTTCATCGAGGGCGGCAAGGCAGCGGGCGCGCGCTTCAAGGAGAAGGCGCTCGGCAGCGTCGAGCTCTCGCGCGGACTGACGGAACGCATCGTCGCCGGCAACTTCGTCGAGGTCTTCCTCGCGCGCGAAGGGCACGACGGCGCGGTCGGCATCAACTACCTCGAGAAGATCCAGCTGCCGACCTTGCCGTCGCTCTTCGGCGCGATGCTGGCCGGCGTGCACTACGTCTTGATGGGCGCGGGCATCCCGACGGCGATCCCCGGCATCCTCGATCGACTCGCGGCGGGACAAGCGGTCGAGTTGCCGATCGACGTGCAAGCTGAACACGAAGGCCTGCGCGCCGTGACGCACTTCGACCCTGTGGACTTCTGGGGCGGCGACCCCCCGCAGCTCGACCGTCCGCGCTTCCTCGGCATCGTCTCGTCGCACACCATCGCGGCGCGACTCGTGCGCGGCGCAGACGGCGCCGTCGACGGCTTCGTGATCGAAGGACCGACCGCCGGCGGACACAACGCACCGCCGCGCACACGCGGTGAACTGACCGCGACCGGCGAACCCGTCTACGGCGCGCGCGACGAAGCGGACCTCTCTAAGATCGCGGCGCTCGGCTTGCCCTACTGGCTCGCCGGTTCGTACGCGGGCCCGGAACGCTTGCGTGATGCACTCGCGCTCGGCGCAACGGGCGTGCAGATCGGCACGGCCTTCGCGTACAGCAAAGAGTCGGGCTTGCCCGAGAAGTACAAGCGCGAGGTGCTCGCGCAGAGCCGTGACGGCGCGGTCGAGATCTTCACCGACCCGCAAGCCTCACCGACGGGCTTCCCCTTCAAGGTCGTGCAGCTCGATGACACGATGTCGAACGACGCCGCCAACGACACGCGCGAACGCGTCTGCGACCTCGGCTACTTGCGCACGGCGTACCGGCGCGACGACGGCAAGCTCGGCTGGCGCTGCCCCGGCGAACCGGTCCTCGACTACGTCGCGAAAGGCGGCGACATTGAAGACACCGTCGGTCGCAAGTGCCTCTGCAACGGCCTGATGGCAACGATCGAGCTCGCGCAAGTACAACGTGACGGAAGGCCTGAGTTGCCGCTGATCACCGCCGGACTCGACGTGCGACAAGTCGCGCGCTTCTTGCCCGGGGGTGCTGATAGCTACAGCGCGATCGAGGTGATCGATCACGTGCTCGCGGGTACGGTGTCAGGGCAATAAGCGCACGGCGCATGACGCACGAGTGAGCGATAGCCGCCCTTGCGTCATGCACCGTGCGCTTATTGCCCTGACACCGTACCCGCTCGATGTTGCGCTCTCGCACGTTCTTGGCCATCGCGGCGTGCATGCGCGACGTCGGGGTAGTCGGCCGGCAAGAGCATCGACCGCTTCACTGCCACACGCGCCAGGCCTGCCCGGCCTGGGGCAAGGTGGGAACCGTCTGCGCCTGCTCTTCGTCCAGACCCTCAGCCGAATGAACGTTGACGGTCACCCGAATGCGCCTTCCATCCGGTGATCCGTCCAAGTACATCTCGCGAATCACCGTGAACGGGCGCAGGGCGCCACTACCCTCGCCGACCTGACGGTAGTTCCTGAACAGGCACTCCTCCCGCACGCGCCCCAGAGGATCGAACGTAGTCGATCGCGCCGGCAGCACGACATCCTGCCGCCGCTCGAACAAGTATTCAGAACTCTTCCACGGCCCATCGGGACCCGGAACTCTGCGCTGCACCACGACATCGCCCGAAGTCGTTTCGAGTTCGACCAGATCCATGTCTTGGAACTTGGGGATCGAGTACGGAGAGCACATCCAGTCGTACACGGCCTGAATCGCGGCGGTCTGGCCTGAGAAGACGAGATCCCAAGCCTCCGAGTCAGGCGTGTAGACGTTTCCCGCTTCCCAAGCGCTGCCCAGCGCCGTTAGCGCCATGCCATTGAACGTCACCTGCTTGTCGAGAACCGTTTGCCGACCCCCTTTGGAGGCCGACGTGGTGATCCTCAGATCGAACTGGCCCGTAGCGAGAATTCTGCCACTCAAACGTTCTTCGTACGCCGACTCGACACCCCCACCATTCTCGAAGTGCGCGATTTCGACGGACGCACTCAGGTTTGTACCGGAGAGGGTTCCGTGAGCTTCCAACACTTCCCCAAACGTCCCGCCGATATCAGCCGGACTCGCGGTCTGCGCGAGATCGAACACCGAGACCATCGGATTGAACGAGTCCTCACCCACCAGGCCGTCCAGGGAGAGGGTCCAGAACAAGTAGTGCGAGTCCCCCGCACCTTGATAGACAACCCCGGATTCCAGCTCGGTCGCCTCCTCCTCATTTCCACAGTCGGGACACCGCTGAACCGAAGCGGAGTCGTCGTACGTGCTCGACTTCTTCGGAGGCGTACAACTCAGTGCCTTGATCACGGCCTCCGGCACGTCTTTGTAATCGTCCCAGGACCCCCCGATGAACTGAAGGAGTTCGGAAAGGTCCGGACACCCTCCCCCGGAGAAACTGTCTATGTCGGCCTGATGGCCCTTCGGATCGCAGTCAACACATTGAGCAGAGGGACCGCACGAGTACACGCTCTCGTGATACTGTGCATAGCCAATGGTGCACTCGGCGGGAGTCTCCATGCTCTGGCCCACGATCGTGAAGCTGAGTTGTGTGCACCCTGCCTTGGCCTCATTGATGATTCCAGCAGCCTGTTGCAAGGTGCGACTCTCGTTGCTGCAGGTTCCTCCCGATTGAGCCGGGGGACAATTCCTGGATGCGAACGGGGCCGCTCCTGAGAAGAGCAGATAACACCAAGTCACCAAATTTGCCATAAGCACTGTAAGCTCCAAGGGCAGTTCCTGGGTGGTCAGCGCGTTGCTGGTGAGGCCGGGCTGTACCCCACCCGCAGCTGAGGGGCTCATGATACCCCCCCCGCTGAAGAATCAACACGTAAGGTGTGGTTGCGCGGAACGTCTACTGCCGAGTGGTCGCTTCGACCGGTCACTGCATGGGGAGTGCGTTGCCGGGCATGTGGGTGCGCGCTCCATCCGGCGAAGTCAGTACCCGCTTGCCGCAGCTTCCCCGGCGTGCGCGATCGCGACCGACGCCGAAGCGCCGATGCGGGTCGCACCCGCTTCGATCATCTTGCGCGCGCCTTTCGCGTCGCGCACGCCGCCCGAGGCTTTGACGCCGAGAGTCGGGCCGACCGTGCGGCGCATCAATTCGACGTGATGCACGGTGGCGCCGGCGGTCGAGAAGCCGGTGGACGTCTTGACGAAGTCCGCGCCTGCTTCCTTCGCGCCGCGCGAAGCGCGTTCGATCTCGTCGTCGGTCAGGAGGCACGTCTCGAGGATCACCTTGAGCTTCGCGCCGAGCCCGTGGCAGACTTCGGCGACGCCCGCGATGTCCTTGCGCGCGAAATCGCAGTCGCCCGACTTGATCGCGCCGACGTTGATCACCATGTCGATCTCGCACGCGCCGTCTTCGATCGCGCGACGAGCTTCATAAGCCTTCACTTCCGGCACCGATGCGCCGAGTGGGAAGCCGACGACCGTGCAGACCGCCACGCCCGATCCCGCGAGGATCTCGGCGCAACGTCGCACCCAGGTTCCATTGACGCAGACGCTGGCGAACTTGTTCTCGAGCGCTTCGGCGCAGATCTTGTCGATCTCGGCCGCCGTCGCATCGGCCTTGAGCAGCGTGTGATCGATGAAGCCCGCGAGGTTCGAGAGGCTGGCGGGATCGCCGCCGCGCACGCCGATGCGGCACGCGCCGGCGTCCAACACGCCGCGCACGTGATCGGGGCAGAGCTGCACCGAGATCGAAGTGCAGGAATAGGCGCCGTCAGGTCCGCCGCCCGGGCCGCGCTCCAGGATCTGGTGCGCGATCTCCGTCAGCACGGACTCCAACTGTCCTTCGTCGATCCACTGGCTCATCGTTCGTCTCCGCGCGATTGGTTCGTTAGGCGTTCTCGCCGCCGGGTCGCACGCGCACCAAGTCGCGTCCGACGCGCGTGTAGCGCCGTTCGATCTCGAGGATCTTGCGCACGCGACGTTCGTGTCGCAGCGCGCCCTCGGGAGTGGTCAGGAATGCTCGCACGATCTCTTCGTGCAGCTGGGACTTCTGCAGCTTGCCGCCGAGGCACAGCACGTTCGCGAAGTTGTGTTCGCGCGCGTTCTTCGCCATCGCGACGCACGTGCACGTCGCGGCGAGCGCGCCGGGAACCTTGTTTGCGGCCATCGCCGAACCGATGCCGGCTCCGTCGACGCAGATGCCGAGGTCCGCGCGACCTTCGGCGACGGCTTCCGCCACTGCGCGAGCGAAGTCCGGATAGTCGACCGCGTTCTCGTCGTGCGTGCCCAGGTCGAGCACGCGATGACCCATCGCGACGAGCCAGCGACCGACTTCCGTCTTGCGCTCGTAACCGCCGTGATCGGCACCGATCGCGACGAGCAGCTGTTCGCCGCCGTGCGCGCCCGATCCGACGCGCAGCGTGATGCCGCGGCGGTGTGCTTCTTCTTCGACGAGCGGCGTGGTGCGCGTGCCGGGCACGAGGTGCAGCGTGCCGCCGTCCGGAACGCCGACCAGCGCTTCGGCGGTCAGGAGCGCGCCGCCGACCCGCGGTCCACCGGACCCGGCTGCCGGTCGATCTCCTACGGGTCGCGCAGGGCCGCCATCCGACGCGAGCTCGACGTGCACGCCGCCGACCCGCGGCGCGGACTCGGGCCGACCGGCGGGGTGCACGGTCCGGCCTCGTTCGGCGAGCACGCGGCCGATCACGCGGCGCACGACGGCAGGGATCTGACGGGTCTCCATGGGGGCGGAGAGTCTATCCGCCCGGCGCGCCGCTGACAGCAACCGCGCCGGATCGACTTGCGGGCTGCTAGATTGACGCGCATGAAGACCCTCGCGCTGCTCCCGCTGTGTTCCGTGCTCCTCGGCTGTGCCTCCCCCGCTCTCGCGACCCAAGAGGGTGCCGACGAGAGCACCACCGCAGAGAGTCCGCTCGAAGACGGCTTCACGCCGATTCGCTTCGGCGACCCCGAGGGTCCGCTCGCCTACAGCGTGCCGCTGATCGAAGGCGCGACCTACGACGCATCGATCACCTCGCCCGACGAGCTGCTTGGCCAAGCGGTCGGCACGCGCCTCGCGCACCACGCCGAGATCGTCGCGTGCTTCGAACAGTGGGCCGCCGAGAGCGATCGCATGCAACTCGTGCCGATGGGGCGCACGCACGAAGGTCGCGCGCTGATCCACGCCGTCATCTCGTCGCCCGCGAACCTCGCGCGACTCGATGATCAGCTCGCTGCGATGAACCGACTCGCCGACCCGCGCGGCTTGTCCGACGAGTCGGGCGCGCTCTCCGCCGCCAAGCCGGTCGCGTGGATGAGCTACTCGATCCACGGTGACGAGCTCTCCGGCAGCGACGCCGCACTCGCGCTCGGTCACTACCTGGTCGCGGGTCAAGGCGAAGTCGTCGAGCGCATGCTCGATGAGCTGTACATCGTCATCGACCCCTGCATGAACCCCGACGGTCGCGAACGGATCATCGGCATGGTCGAACAGTCCGCCGGCTACACGCCGAGCCTCGACTACGCGTCGATGCACCGCGGCCGCTGGCCGTTCGGTCGCGGCAACCACTACCTGTTCGACATGAACCGCGACTGGATGGCGGGCACGCAACCGGAGACGCGCGCGCGTTGGCGCGCCGTGCAACGCTACCACCCGTTGCTGTTCGTCGATGCGCACGAGATGGGTTCGCTCGACACCTACCTCTTCTATCCGCAAGCCGCGCCGATCCACACGCACTTCCCCGCCGGCACGGTCGCGAAGCAAGGCGTCGTCGCCGCCGCGATCAGCCAGGCCTTCGATGCGCTCGGTTGGGGCTACTACACGCGCGAGTGGGCCGATGGTTGGGCGCCCTTCTACTCGGATGCTTGGGGTTCTTTGAACGGCGCGGTCGGCGTGCTCTATGAACAATCGCGCACCGCGGGATTCCCGCTGAAGCGCGAGTCGGGCAAGGTCTTGACGTACCGACAAGCGGTGCACCACCAACTCACCGCGAGCCTCGCGAGTCTCGAAGCGCTGCAAGCGAACGCCGACACCTGGATGCGCGAGTACATCGACGGACGCAAGGCGAACTGCGCGACCGACGGCGAGTGGGGACAACGACAGTTCGTGTTGCGCTCCGGTGATCGTCCGACGCGCGAACGCGCGTTGCTCGCGACCTTGTTGGCGCAAGGCGTCGAGGTCTATCGCGCGCAAGACGCGTTCACGCTGACGAAGGTGCAGAGTCACCTCGGCGCCGACGCGGACTCGATGGAGTTTCCTGCCGGCAGCTTCGTGATTCCCGCGAGTCAGCCGAACGGCCCACTCGTGCGCGCGTTCCTCGATTTCGATCCGCGCCTCGACGCGGAGAGCTTGCTGCGCGAACGCGAGTCGCTCGAACAGAAGAACGAGAGCAAGATCTACGACCTGACGGCGTGGAGCCTGCCGCACGCGCTCGACGTCGCGAGCTGGTGGGGTGACGGAGAAGGACTCGCACTCGAAGCGCTGGATTCGATCCCGCCGCTGCCCGCGCCGACCGCCGACGCGACGCAGAACGCGTACGCGTGGCTCGTCGACGGTCGTGACGACTCCGCCGTGGCCTTCGCCGCACGCGCGATGGAGCTTGGCCTGCAAGTGCAGTGGGCCGACGAGTCGTTCCGCTCGAACGGACGCGACTACGCGCGCGGAACGCTGATGGTCAACCGACACGAGAACGACCTCGAGTCCGCCGAGCTCGCCAAGCTCGTCGAGCGCGCCGCGCGCACCAGCGGCGCGCAAGCCGTCGCGACGACCACGGGCCGCTCTCCCGACGAAGGCCCGGACCTCGGCGGACAACACTTTCACCTGCTCGCGCGCCCGCGCGTCGCGGTCGTCGGGAACACGCCCGTCGCGTCGGACTCCTACGGTCACCTGTGGTTCGCGCTCGACCGCGTGATCGGCGTGCCGTTCAGCATCATCGACGCGCAGTCCGGCGCTGACTTGCGTCGCTTCAACGTGATCGTCTTGCCGCCCGGCGCGGGCGAGCTGGTCAGCGAGTGGAAAGACGAGCTGATCGAGTGGGTCGAAGCCGGCGGCACCCTCGTCGCCTGCGAAGACGCTGCCGCCGCTTGCACGCGCGAACAAGTCGGCTTGTCCGCCAGCGTGCTGCGCCGCGACGCACTCGGCGAACTCGACTCCTTCGCGAAGTCGCTCGAACGCGAGCGCGCCGCGCACGAAGTCGCGATCGACGAAGACTACGTCTGGTCCGGTTCGCGAGAGCAAGCCGCCGACGACGCCGATGCCCAAGCCGAAACCGACGAAGAGCCGGAAGAACTCGACGAGGACCAGCTCGCGGAAGCCGACCGCTGGGCGCGACGCTTCAGCCCCGCCGGCGCGAACGTGCTCGCCGAAGCCGACCTGCACCACTGGCTGACCAGCGGCTGCGATGAGCAGCTCCCGGTTCCGATCGCCAACTCGCGCGTGTTTCTGAGCCAAACGCCCGTGCAGACCGCCGTGCGCCTCGCGCCGAGCGCGGACCTGCGCCTCGGCGGCTTGATCTGGCCGGAGTACCGCGAACGCCTCGCCGACAGCGCTTGGCTCACCGCCGAGTCGCGCGGCAACGGCCAACTCGTGCTCTTCGCCGGCATGCCGGCCTTCCGCGGTTACAGCCTGGCGACGGGTCGCTTGTTCGCGAACGCCGTCATCTATGGACCGGGCCTCGGGGCCGACCAGCCGATCGGCTGGTAGAGCCCCACGACTGCTCAGCGGGCGACCGGGTCACGGCAGAGCGCCGGGCCCGCCCGCTCGCCCATGCGGCGGAGCCGGTTCGCGACCCGATCGGAGCACCGCTCGATCCGTCTCGATACGGGCTGGTGACCAACAAATCAGCTCTCTCCAGCGTTTGCTCGCCGCCCCGGCGAACGCGCGCGCTCGCGCTGCGTTGCTACCATGACGCCGGCCCCGGCTCCTCACGCGCCCGTCTGAAGTTCCGCCATGATCCCTACAAAGCGCCTGCTCTTTCTGGCCATCTTCTTGTTCATCATCCTGGCCCGACTGGGCCAGGCGCAGTTCTCCGAGCTGCCTGCCGCCCCCGATGCCGTGCGCGAAGCACTGCTCGACGGCGACTTCGATGGAGCCCGGGCGGCGCTGATCGAGCTGCGCAACACGCGCCCCGATCACAGCGACTTCTGGACCTTCCTCGAAGGGCGCTCCTACGAGATGGAGGGCAACGCGGCCCGCGCCGCCGGCAGCTACAACGCGCTGGCCTCGGGGCACCCGGACAGCCCGTGGCGCCACAAGGCCGACTACCGACGGGCCGAGTTGCTGCGCGAGCTGGGTGCGGTCGAGGAAGCGGAGGCGGTTTGGTCGGCGGCCCTCGAGCGCTTGCGCGGGCTCGAACGGCTGGACGCCCTCGCCGAGGTCTACCTCTCCGCGGCGGACGAGATCGTGACCGGCGAGCTGAAGCCCGACGCCACGGCGACCGACTGGGGGCGCGCCGCGGATCTCTACTCCCGCGCCCTCGAACTAGGCCTCTCCGATGGGCCGCGCGACCGAGCGTTGCGCGGCCGCTTGCGTTGCATGGAAGAACGCAAGCACTGGCCTGAGGTGGTCAACACGGCCAAGCAGTGGATCGAGTCGTTCGGCGGACTCGACGAGAACGGCATGCCGCCGCGCGCCGACGAAGGCACCCGGATGCTCGTCACGCAAGCGCGCGCACACATCATGTTCGGCGACTTCACGCTGGGTCGCCGGCTGCTGGAAGACTTGCTGCGCGACGCGGAACGCGCGACGCAAGACGGCGAGGCCCGGCTCGACGCATGGCCCGAGTCGCGCGCCGAGGCGACCTACTGGCTCGCGCGCAGCTGGCACGATGATCCCGCGCGCTCGGTTGTCTTCTACCAGCGCTACCTCGACGGCACGCCGTCACCGCGCTCGATGGAAGTGCACCACGAGATCGCACAGCAGTGGCAGCGCGCCGGCCGCAGCGAAGAAGCCCTCGCGGCCTACGACGCCCTGCTCGAACACACGCCCGAGGCCCGCGACGAGGCGCAGCGTGACGAACAGACCGAACTGCGCATGCGCGCGCTCTACGAGAAGGGACTGCTGCTCGCGCAGCTCGAGCGCCACGACGACGCGATCGCGACGCTGCAGCTGTACGCGACGCGCTATCCGTCGGGCCCGCACTGGACCGCGGCGCAACGCGCCATCGAGACGACCTTGATCGCCGCCATCGAACGGCTCGCTTCGGAAGGACGCGAAGCCGAAGAGCGCGCCGCTGTCGAGTCGTTCCTCGCCGAACGTCCGCTGCACCAACGCGCTGCAGAGCTGCGCTTGCGCATCGGCGAGAGCTGGAGGCGCGAAGCCTACAACTTGAGCGAAGAGTTCGAGTTACCGGAGGATGTCTGGCGACCCGGCATGCTGAGCGCCATCGCCGAGTTCGAACGCGTCGTGAGAAAGTACGCGGGCAGCGACATGGCTTCGCAAGCCCTCTTCTTGATCGGCAACGTGCACGAGAACGACCTGAACGATCCGCGCTCCGCGCTCGAGGCCTACCGGCGCTGTAACTTCGGTGGCTGGCGCAACGCAGCCGACGATCGTCGCCGGGAGATGACGACCACCGAGCTGAACGTGGCCACCGAACGCACTTGGCGCAGCGACGAGACCCCGCGACTGGAGCTGGTCACGCGCAACCTCGAACGACTCGAGGTGCGCATCTACGAGCTGAGCCTCGAGTCCTACTTCCGCAAGTACTCGACGCACGAGAGCGTCGAAGACCTCGATCTCGACTTGATCGCGCCCGATCAACGCATCGAGCTCACGGTGCCGGACTACGCGCCCTATGCGCTGAACGAGTTCCAACCCGAGCTTCCGCTGCAAGGTCCCGGTGTCTGGGCGGTGACCGTCGTCGGTGAAGAACTGACGGCCACGACGCTCGTGATCGTCAGCGACATCGACGTCATCGCGAAGGTCTCGCGCCGCGAAGTCTTCATCTTCGCGCAAGACATGCTCACCGATCAGCCGGCGGCGGACGTGCGCGTGGTGTGCGCGCTCCCGATCGCAGGCGGCGTCCAGCTGCACGAAGCGACGACCGACGAGACAGGTGTCGCGCGCCTCCCCTGCAAAGTCGAGGAGACGTGGTCCGGCGCCAGCGTGTTGGCCATGCGCGGCGCGGACGTCGCGGCGTGCGGTACGGGCTTCGGCCCGCTGCTCGCGGGCTCGAGCGAGACGCACCGCGTGTTCTCGCACACCGAACGGCACGTCTACCGCCAAGGCGACGAGGTGCACTGGCGCGTCGTGGCGCGTCGCTTGGTCGACGGCGTCGATCAATTCGTCGCCGGCGAGTCGTACGACTTGTCGATCCAAGATCCGAACGGGCGACCGGTCTGGGAAGCGACGCACGAGCTCGGCGAGTTCGGTTCCATGAACGGATCGCTCGAGCTCAGCGAACACGCCCCGCTCGGACAGTACCGACTGATCTGCACGCAAGACGGCAAGGCCTTGTCGACCACGCGCTTCGACGTGCAGGAGTTTCAGCTGCAGCGCATCGCGCTCGAGCTGTCGACCGAGCAGGATGTCTACTACCGCGGCGAGCTGGTCGGTCTCGAGGTCTCCGCGCGCTTCCACTACGGCTCCCCTGTCGCTGGTGCCCGCTTGCTCGTGTCATTGCCCGACGGCCGCGAGGTCGAGCTCCGCACCGATGAACACGGCCTCGCCGAGTACGAGTACGACACGCGGGAACACCTGCACGCGCGCTCGCTGAACTTCTCCGCGCTGCTCCGCGACGAGAACGTACGCACGCAATACTCGGTTTATCTCGCGACGCAGGGCTATCAGCTGCTCGTGCAGTCAGATCGCGACGCGATCGCCGTCGGTGACGAGCTGCTCGCCACCGTGCGCGCGATCAAGCCGGACGGCGAACCGCTCTCGCGCACGCTGCAGGCTGAGTGGATGCAACTCGTCGACGCTCCGCGCAGCGGCACGGTCGAGCGTCGCGTCGAACGCGCTGAGCTGACCACCGACGAAGCGGGCGAAGCTCGCGTCGCCTTCCGACCCACGGAAGCGGGCAACTACCTGTTGCGCGTCACGGGTGACGACCGCTTCGGCAATCCGATCAGCGGCATGACCGAGTTCGAAGTCGCCGGCGAAGACGATCCGCAACGACTGCGCATCTTCACGCAACGCCGCCAGTTCTCGGTGGGCGAGACCGCGGAGCTCGAGCTGGTAGACCGCATGCAGCCCGGGCTCGCGCTGATCACGATCGAGACGGACCGCGTGCTCTCCTACCGCATCGCGCGCCTCGACCAGGGCAAGAACCTGCTGCGCATCGAGCTGCTCGACGAACACGCGCCGAACATCCGCGTCGCGGTCGCCAAGATGTCCCGCGAAGGGCTCGAGTTCGACTACACCGAACTCGACGTGAACCGCGCGTTGCAAGTTTCGATCGAGACGCCCGACGGTCCCGTGGAACCCCGCAGCGAAGTCTCCGTCACGCTGGTCGTCACCGATCTGTTGGGCGCGCCGGTCGAAGCGGAACTCTCACTCGCGATCGTCGACGAAGCGCTGTACGACCTCTTCCCGCACGCAAGCCCCTCGATCCTGCGCGCCTTCCGCCCCCAGCGCCGCAACTTCAACGATGATCCGCTGCGCACCACCTCGAGCTGCGACTTCGCCTACTTCGCCGACACCGAGACGATCGCGGCTGCGCTGATCGCCGAACAAGTGCGGCGCGAGGAGGAGCAGCGCTGGGAAGATCGACGCAAGCAAGCTGTAGGCGCGCTGTCCGAACTTGCCTCGAAGGCACCGATGCTCGACAGCGAAGACTTCGACCTCGGCTTGGAGATCGAAGAGGAGCCGGAAGAGGAGTACAACGACATGATCGGACTCGGCGGCGGCGCCGGTGGTGCCTACGGCGGTCGCTTCGGCGGTAAGCGCAAGTTGCGCGCGGCGGGAGGCAAGGCCGGCGAGTCCGGCATGGCCGACACCAAGTGGCTCGACGAAATCACGGCCTACTGGAACCCCGCGGTTCGCACGAATGCGGAGGGCCGAGCGACCGTGCAGATCCAGATGCCGGAACGCAGCACGCGCTGGCGCCTGACCAGCCATGGCGCGACGCGCGACTCGGCCTTCGGCGACGCGCGCGGAGAACTCGTCACGCGCAGCGAGCTCTTCGTCGAGATCCTCGCGCCGCTCGCCTTGACCGAAGGGGATCGCCCCACGCTGGTGGCGCGCGTTCACAACCCCGGCGAACTGAGCGGAGGCTTGCAGCTCGAACTGCAACACGGCGACGCCTCGGAGCCGACCTCGCACGAGGAGACTCTCGTGATGAAGGGCGAACCGCTCCTGGATGTCAACTTCCCGCTCGAGGTGCCCGTGGCCGGTTCGGAGTTGATCGTGCAACTCGTCGCGCGCGGCGAACTCTCCGGACAATCACTCGTCAGTGCGGATCGTCGACAGATCCCGATCCGACCTTGGGGTCTCGAGGTCAGCGCCGCGCGCAGCGGCGTGCTCAGTTCGCGCGCGTCCATGACGCTCGTGCTCCCCACCGACTCCCACCTCGCCGGTCGCACCTTGAACCTACGCGTCGGTCGCGGGCTCGATGAAGCCCTGCTCGACGCCTTGCTCGGCCGAGGTCCGCACTACCGCGGCCCGCGACCCGTGATCGCAACCGTGACCGGCGACGCGTGGACGCTGATCGGCCTAGTCGAGATGCTCGAAATGGCCGGCGCGAGCGTCGACTCCGCGCCCGGTCAGTACGCCGAGTTGCTCGAGCGCGCCCGGGGCAGCATCGCGGTGCTGTTCAGCTACCGGCTCCGTTCGAACACCTGGCCCGGATGCTACGGCGCGCGCAAGGCGGACCCGCTGACCACGGCGACCGTCGCGATCGCACTCGGTCGCGCACGCGAGTTCGGTCTCGACGTGCCGAACGATGAAGTTTCGATCCTGGGGGCCGAACTGCAGAGTCACTTCCGCACGATCGGGGCCACCGACACCGAGAAGAAGGCGCTCTACCTGCATGCCATGGCGCGCGTCGGCTCCGCGACGACGGACTACACCAGCCGGCTCTATCGCGAGCGGGCCAAGCTCTCGACGACGGCGCTCGCACACCTCTCGCTCGCGCTGGCTGCCGACGGACGCATGCCGCTCGCTGCAGAAGTCGCGGAAGCCATCGAGGCCCGAGTGGACGACGAGGGTCGACTGAGTTCGAGCGCGCAACTGCCCTTCCACGGCATCGACGTCGAACAGCGCGCGCTCGCGCTGTGGGCCCTGCACACCGCGCGGCCCGACTCCGCGGCAGCGCGGCGCTTGACGGACAGCATGCTCGCCGATCGTCCATGGGCACCGCGCCGCGCGCGCGGCATCGCCGTCGCCGCGATCGCCAGCACCTTGAACCACCCCGCCGACGAATCCCCCTCGGAAGTCATCGTGCGCGTGGGTGATGAACCGCCGCGCACCATCCAGCTCGACGGAGCGAATGGTTCCGGTGAACTCACTTTCGAGTTCGGCGAAGGCGACCCGGAAGAACTGCAACTCGACCTCGAGCTGCGCGGCACCGGCCGCCCGCACTTCGTCGCCGAACTCGCCGGATCGGCGCCGGTCGCGGAACATCTACACAACGAGATCTCGGAGGTCTCGCGTCTGCGCTACGTCGCGGCCCCCCCGCTCTATCGCGGGCTTCCGCTCCCGGTCGGCTTCGAGATACTGGAAGACAACTCGTACGATGCCGAACGCAACCCTCGTCGTGAGACGGAACTCGGCGGACGCTTCCAGGTACAAGCTCGCATCAGGGGCATGAAGAGCGCTGGCCTTCCCGAAGGCGAACTGCAAGTCCTGGAGATCCCATTGCCGCCCGGCGCTCGCGTCGAGAAATCCAGCCTCGAACAAGTGGGACTGGATTATGGCTACGCCTTGCTCCCCGACCGATTGATCGTTTACCTCGGCGACGGTCGAAAGGGTGCTTGGATTGACTTCATGATGGTCGGTGTGCATCCCGGTGAATTCCGAGTCCTACCCGCGACGATTCGGAGCCTCTCACGCCCGCAGCGCTTCGCGACCGGCGAGGTGATGCGGATGCGCGTGTTGCCCCGTGGAGTCGCGACGGAGGAACCGTACGACCCGTCTCCCGACGAACAGTACGCACTGGGCCGACAGGCCTTCGAACACGGCGATCGCGAACTCGCTCGCGTCCAACTGCAAGCCCTCTACCGTCGTTGGGCGGACCAGCTTCAGATCGACCCGCTGCGCGAAACCTCGCGCATGCTGCTCGACATCGCGATCGAAGCCGGAGATCACGAGGGCACGGTCGAACACTTCGAAGTGCTCGGAGAGAAGTCGCCTGAGCTCTACATCGGCTTCGACGACCTGCGGGCCGTCGCCGGTTCCTACCGCGAGCTCCGCGAACACGAGAACGCGTTGCGCATCGAGCGCGCGCTGTGCATCGAGACCTTCGGCAAGGACTTGAAGGTCGCCGGCGCCTTGTCCGAGCTGGGCGACTTCATCGGTTCGACGCGCACCATGCGTCGCCTGTGCCTCGACTACCCCGACGTTCCGATGGTCATCGAGAGTGCGTTGACGCTCTCGGACCGCCTGCTCGAGCGCGCACCCAACGCGCACCGTGATCCGGTCTTGATGGCGGCCGGCAAGGACCGCGCCGTGCTGACGCTCGAGGGCATCCTCGAGCTCCAGCGCTTCCTCGCGATCTACGCCGACGACCCGCAGGCTTCGGACGCAGCGCTGAACTTGCTCTCGGCGCTCTTCGAGCTGGAAGACTTCGAGCGCTCCGAGGCCTTCGCCGCACGCATGGCCGCTGTTGCCGAAGATCCGCGCTACGTCGACGCTTTCCTCTACTCGCAAGCGATCGCGCGCTGGCACCTCGGCAACGACGAAGGCGCCAAGGAACTGCTCGTGCGCATCGCCGACGCCGTCTACACGGACGCCAAGGGTCGCAAGAGCCAGTCGGAGAACCGCGACCTCGCGCTCTACCTGCTGGGGCAGATCTATCACGCCCGGCAAGAGTACGCGGAAGCCGGCGAGTACTACGAACACGTCGCCGAGCTGTTCAGCGACGCGGAGGAAGCGCTCGCCGGCTTCCGCTCGCAGCGTATCGAGCTCGATGAAGTGACCGAGTCGCAGCCCGGCAAGGACGTCACCGTAGAGCTGCGCCATCGCAACCTCCCTGAGCTCGAGCTGCTCGTCTACCCGGTCGACCTGATGACGCTCTACTTGCGCGAGCGCTCGCTCTCGAACGTTGCAGGCGTTCAGCTGGCCGGCATCGCGCCGCTCGTGAAGCGCACGGTCAAGCTCGAGTCCGGCGTCGACTTGCGCGATCGCAAGACGACGGTCTCCCTCGACCTCAAGGAAGCCGGCGCGTACCTCGTGATGGTGCGAGCCGGCGAACAGTTCGCTTCAGGGCTCGTGTTGATCTCCGACCTCGCACTCGAAGTCGACTCCGAAACCTACGGCGGTCGCGTGCGCGTGCAAGTCATGGATCGAGCCACCGGCGCGTTCGAGCGCGATGTGGACGTCCGCGTGATCGGTTCCGCGAACGATGAGTTCGTCTCCGGGCGCACCGACTTCCGCGGACTGTTCGTCGCCGACGGCATCATGGGCAGCGGAACGGTCATCGCGCGCGCCGGGGATCGACGCTACGCCTTCCGTCGCGGCGTCGCCGGCCTGCCCGTCGAACAGGCGAAGGACGCGACTCGCGGAACGCCGTCCCTCAAGCAACTCGAAGGCGACGAGGGTTACTTCAGCAACGTCCTCCGCTTCAACGTCGACAACCGAGCGCGGCGCAGCAACAACTTCGACAAGGAACTGCAGCGCGAACGCAAAGGTCTCCAAGTCCAGCAGGTGAAGTGATGCGTCGAACCATCCTCGCACTCGCCTTGTTGTCCGCGTGCCAAGCGCACGATCCGAACCACCCGAGCTGGGACGCCGAAGTCGGCAGCTTCCTCGGAACTGATCGGATCGAGCGCATGGAGTCCGCCACCGAAGTGCGCGCCCTGCGCGTCGACGGTTCCTTCCGCACCGAGCGCGGTGATCGCGCGATCGCATCGGGGTTCCCGATCGACGCCGAGGGCCCGCTGCTGACGGACGAGCAACGCGAGCGCTTCCTGGTGCTCGCGCGCGACTCGGGCCACTACTTGTTCGACATCGCCAAGGCGTGCGAGTTCATGCCCGGGGTCGTCCTGCGCTTCGACGGCCCCGCCGGCCGGCTCGAGGTCCTGCTGTGCTTCTCTTGCGACGAGTGGGCCTTCGCGATTCCGACTGCCGACGGCGAGCTCGAGAGCTGGGAGATCGAGGACAACGATGCGGCCCGCGCCGAGCTGCTCAGGCTCACTCAGGAGCTCTTTCCGCAGGATGAAGCCCTCTCCAAGCTGCGCTGAGGGGGTTCACCCCACGCGGAATCTGCGCCATTCCGCCTGATTCGTCGGAGTGGGGTAATTTTGATCGAGTGCACTGGCGGCCCCTGTGACCGGGTGGTGCACCGATCACCATGCAAGCCAACCACTCGGACGCGCTCCCGGGTGGCGAAGTTCCCGCCGCGGAGCTGCGTCACCGGATGGAGGAGACGGAACGCCGCTGCCGCGCCGAAGGGCTGCCGTTCTTCATGCTCGCCATCGGGTTCGCCGGCGAGCGGCGCATGGAGGCGGAGGAGCCCGGCATCAAGCCGCGCATCCACGCCGCGCTGATCGAGCGCATCGGCGAGCTGCCGCGTGCCGAGGAGTTCCTGATCGATCTGGAGGCGGGCCGCTTGCTCGTCCTGATCCCCGACATGCCGACCGAAGCCGCCGAAGTGATCGCGCAGCTGCTGATCGCCGGGGCGCGCGAGTTGACGCTCGCGGGTGAGACCGAACCCCGCCGCATCAGCCTCGAGATCGGCCTCGCGCAGCAACAGGAGCGCGAGCTGTACTTCGAGACCCTGGTGCTCGTCGCCGGCGAGGGCGCCCAAGTCGCGCACGCCCGCGGCGGCGAGTGCGCGATCCACTCGGAACTCTACGGCTTGCTGCAGAACCGCCTCGAGCGCCAGCGGCGCGAAGCGCTGTCGGAGCAGCCGCTCGGAGCGGCCGCCGAAACGGTCGCAGCGCAGCTCGAAGAACCGGTCGAGGCGGATCCGGTCGCCGAAGCACCCGCCGTTCCCGACGAGCGCGAGAAGCTCGCCGCACAGCTGCAGGCTCTCGTCGCGCGCGACTCCCAACGTCGCAGCAAGCGCGAGATGGAAGCGGAACTGAAGCGCGTGGCGGAGGTCTACGCCGCCGAAGCCGTCGCCAAGGTCGAGCAAGAGCGCAAGCGTCTGCTCGCGAGCGGCGAGATCGTCGCGCCGCCCGCGCAAGTCCCCGTCGCCGAATCGATCACGGCACCAAAGGACCGCGGACAAGTCGAGCGACTCGAGCGCCGCTTGCAGAAGCTGCTCTCGACGCTCGAAGAGACCGAGCGCCGTCTGGACGAGGTCTCGCGCACCAAGGGCGTCGAAGTCGGCGTGCCCAGCGCGTATCGCACGGTGCAAGGCTTGAGTGCAGTCGACAAGAACCTCGACCTAAAACGCGACATCATGCGCAAGCTGCTCGACGAGAACATCAAGCTGCGTCAGCAGCTCGGTGGCAGCGGATCCGCGGCTTAGTCGAGGCTAGCGCGCCTCGAGGATCTCGATGTCGTAGCCGTTCGGGTCCTTGACGAAGATGTACTTCGACGAGGTGCGGCCGGGCTTCGACGCGCGGTACCACCAGCCGTTGCGTTCCACCTCGGCGACGACCGGCGCCAGGTCGTCGACGTGGAAGGCGAGGTGGCCGAACTGGTCGCCCAGCTCGTAGTCCGACTTGCCGTGGTTGTAGGTCAGCTCGATGTAGTACGTCTCGGTTTCGTCGGCGAGGAAGACGAGCGTCGCTTCGTCCCCGATCGTGCCGCGGCGGACCTCCTTCAAGCCGAGGAAGTCCGTGTAGAAGGCCAGCGTCGCGTCGAGGTCCTTGACGCGGATCATCGTGTGGGCAAGTCGCATGACGCCAGCATAGAGAAGTACGGTACCACGTTCGATTTTTCCACTTAGCGGGGCCGCAGCACCGTCTGGCGCTGCGGCCCCGCTAAGTGGAAAAATCGAACGCGGTACCGTACTTCTCCGGCGCGCTGCGCTAGAGGTCGAGCCAGTCGTCGCCGTAGTGGTGAGTGAGCTCCTCACCCTTCTTGATGTCACGCATCGCCAGCAACTCTTCGCCTTCGAAGACGACGTTCGCCTTGGTCGAGTGATTCACGTAGCGCAGATCGTTCTTGCCGTCCACGCCGTAGATGCTGCCGTCGTGGTCTTCGATCCACAGCACGTGATCGCCGTCGTCGGCATCGTCGTAGATCTTCGGACCCTGGTAGGTGCCGATCACAGCGTGCTTCGCGATCTTGCGGGTCGCGAACAGGCCTTTGCCGTGGATGCCGCTGTCGCGCACCTCGAAGAGGAGCTTCGACTTGGAGGGCTTGGTCTTCGGCTTGATGGCGGTCTTCGGCATGGCGAGTCGGTCGTCGGTCGAGAAGGGGTCGTGGCGAGTTGATCAGCAGCTCGTTAGCCGCGCAGTGTGCCACTGAATACGAGTCCCGACCAGAGCTCGGGCGCAACAAGTTGCATCTCTGTCGCGCGACGAGAACGCGCGCGCGTTCAGTCTTCGTCGGATTGGCCGACGTAACCGAGCGCACCGAGCGAGTTCTGCAGCTCCGAGTCGAGCGCGGAATCGCCCGACGCGACGCGCTTCAGACGTTCCAGCTGGTTGATGTAGCCACGCACCAGATCGGTAGCCGCTTCCGACTGCTGGTCTCCGATCGAGACGGTCTCGGCTTCGAGATCCCAGAGCTCGAAGTGACCGCGGTCGACGAACTCGACGAGCTTCAAGTCGCGTGTTCGCAACATCCTGCGACGGTCACGTGACCGCAACGATGCTTCCTCGTCGACGTTCTCGCGGTTCGACAAATCGTCGCCCTGGCGCTCGGCGTAGACGAACGCCTTGCCTGATTCGGCACCCTCCAAGACGCCGAGCACCGACCGCCCGCTGATCGAGGCGGCGCCCGTCTCGACACCGGCGAGCTCGCAGAGCGTCGGCAGCACATCGACGCCTTCGACCAGCTCCTCGCAGCGCTGCCCGGCGTACCGACCGTCCGGCAGGCGCAGGAAGAGCGGCACGTGCAGGTTCTCGTCGGTCAGCCACGGGTCGTGCGAGAACCACTCGTCGACCTCGTACTCCGCGAACACCTCGCCGTGGTCGGCCGTGATCACGATGATCGTGTCCTCGAAGCGCCCCGCCGTGCGCAAGCTGTCGAGCAAGGCTCCGACTTGAGTGTCGAGCCGCGCGAGTCCGCCGTCGTAACGGTCTTCGATGTACTGCACCTGTTCCGGCGACAGCCCGAGTCGCTCGCGCTTCTTCTCGTCGAGGCGGTAGTAGTCCTCGGTGTCGCCGATCTCCGGCTCAGCGAAGTCGTTGAAGGTGTCTTTCCCGCCGTGCGCGCCGTACGGACGGTGCGCATCGTAGTAGTGCACCCACGCGAAGAACGGTCTGTCGTCCGTCTCGTCGAGCAGCCACGGCAGCGCCGCCGCGTTGACCTCTTCGCCCGGCGCGAGCAAGTACGAGGCGATGCGCGGGTTCCCTTGCTTGTCCAGCACGGGCGAACCGTCCGGACCGACACGGTGCGTGATCTGCGGGTCGGGAACCGCGGTCGTCTCGAAGCCGCGCTGCAAGCCGATCTGAAGCAGCGCCGGGAAGGGTGTGAACGCCGCAGTGCGATAACCGGCCGCGCCGAAGAAGTCGGCCGCCGTCGGCACATCGCCGAGGCTCTTGTTCCAGTGCAGCAAGCCGTGCTCGCTGGGGTAACGCGAGGTCAGGATCGACGCGTGCGAAGGCGGCGTGAACGACGAGTTCGCGAAGGCTTGCGCGAAGAACGCGCTCTCTTGCGCAAAGGCGTCGAGCGCCGGCGTCGTGTCGCGGTCGCACCCGAACGCGCCCATGCGGTCCGGACGCAGCGTGTCGAGCGTGATCAGCAGGACGTTCGGATGGCGTTCCGCGGAGTCCCCGCAAGCGGGAACCAGCGCGAGGCAAGCGAGCAGCGTGACGAGCGATGTACGAGTCATGAGCGCGGACGATTCTACCCATCCATCGGCCGAGTGCCCCGCGGATCCGAAGGAGTCCGTGCGCCGATCACTCAGCTCGCGGGTCGCGCCCCGGCGCACCCCCGCGGGTGTCGTACAAGTAGACGGAGCGATCGAGCACGAGGAACGGCTCGTACTCGTCCAGCCACGCGTAGAAGCGCTTGTCCGTCTGACCGGGGATCGGATCGCGGTAGTAGCTGGTCGCGTGCACCGCGATGATGCCCTGCGGCCGGCCCGTGATCGGTTTCGCGCGCTCGAGCCCGAAGGCTTCCGGATCCGCCGCCATGTACGGCCGAGCGTAGATGCCGCCGGCCTCGTCGATCAGGTCCTGGTTGTCTCGGACCCAGCGCCCGAGCGTGCGCGCGCCTTGGCCCCAGTCGTCGCCGACCACGGTCAGCTCCGGACCCCCGCGCGAGCCTCCGACGAGCGAGTTGTAGTACATCAACTCGTGCGGATGCGAGCTGAGCGCCAGCAGCGCCGAGAGCACGGTCAAGGCCGTCGTGACGCGCGGCCAGCTGAGGAAGCAGCGCGCTCCGAACAAGCACAAGAACGGGAACAGCGGCAGCAGGTACTTCACGCCCATCAAGGCGTTGCCCTTCGAGAACAGCGCGAAGAGCGCGAGCGGCGCGCCGAGCAGGATCGCGATCTGCAGCAAGCCCCAGCGCTCGCGCGGCTTGAACGACAACACGATGCCGACCACGACCAACACGATCCACGGCAACGGGTTCTTCACCCCCATCACGACCGTGTAGTACTCGGGATACGGGTTGCCGTCCTCGAAGTCGCGACCGGGTTGCAGGGTGCGACCCTTGTAGTAAGTCGTGTGGCCCGACTTGCCGTGCTCGAGCTGGTAGTCGATGCCTTTCCAGGCGGAGAGCAGCGGAATCGGAACCGCGTCACCGACGATCCCGCGCGTCAGCGCGTCGATCCAGTGCTGCGTGAAGATCTTGCGGTTCCAGCTCTCGTAGCGATGCGCCTTGTACCACTCTTCCCATGCGACGAAGTCGGGGTAGCGACGCCCGGCGAGGTCCGCGAGGATGTCGAGACGTCGTTCGTCATCCAACCGGCGCTCGGTGCGCAGCAATATGCCGAAGACGTGCTTGCGCACGTCCGACTCGGCGATCTTGAGCTCGCCCAACGTCTGCATCGCCGCCGTCGCGACGTACGGATCGGGATCCGCGAGCGCTTCTTTCCAGAGGCGCTCGATGGCGATGAACAGCGGCGTACGTGTCTTCTCGTCCTGCGCGCGGCGAATGCGCTGCACGTGGTGTTCGGTCAAGCCGTGGAACTCACCGCGATCCGCAAGCCAGTCGAGGTCGATGTCCGCGTAGTCGCGCGGGCCGAGGTCGGCGACGTACTGAGGTTCGCCCCACGCTTCGTTGATGCTCTTCGCCTCGAAGCCGTAGCCGGCGGCGAAGATCGTCAAACCGCCGAACCATGCCAGCAGCGTCCAACGCGCCGGAGCCAGCGAGCGCTCGCGCCAGCACTGCAGCGCCGCGACCGCGCCCATGATTGGAACGAGCGTCAGCGAAGTGAACTTCGCGAGGTTCGCGAGGCCGAAGGCAATGCCGGCGATGAGAGCTCGGAACGCGCTCGGTCGCTCGAGCAAGGCGAGGAAGGCCAACGCGGCCGCGAAGAAGAACAGCGAGACTCCGGCATCCAGCGCCGCGAGCGGCCCATGCGCCAACACGCTCGGATTGAAGGCGAACAACGCCAAGCCGATCAGCCCCGCCTTCGGGCCCCAGAGCTTCGAGGCCGCAAGGTAGACCAGCAAGGCGCAGAGCGTCGTCAGCAAGCACATCGGCACGCGCGCGACGAACAAGTTGCGATCGACGTGTTCCACGTTCTGCTCGTAGAAGAACGTCCGCGGGTAGCTGATCTGGTCCGCCCAGCGATCCGAGATGACGACGTCGTCGTAGAGCCGCAAGGGCACCGCCATGACCAACTTGAGCAGCGGCGGGTGTTCGCGGTTCAGCGCGAAGTCGCCGTCTTCCCAGTAGGCGTGTCCCGAGGCGATGTAGTAGTGCTCGTCGTAGGTCGGGCCGACGCGCCACGCCGAATGCAGCAGCAGTCCGAGGAACACGACCAGGATCGCCGCCGCAGCGCGATGGCAGCGCTTCGTGTTCGGGTCCTGGGGCTCGGATTCCTCTCGCGTCATCGCGAACCATGGGAACCCGACCGACGGCTCGGCGCAAGCGCGCCGGGCAGCTTCCACCCCCTTGCGTGGACGGTGCGCCCGGACCCCGCTACGCTCTCCCCGCACCCATGGCTCCCCGCAAGATCGTCTGCACCGTTCCGACCTACAACGAGGCCGAGAACATCATCCAGCTCAGCACCGAGCTCCTCGCGCTCGGCCCCGAGTACGAAGTGCTCGTGGTGGACGACGACTCGCCCGACGGCACCTCGTCGCTGGTCGAAGAAGCCGGTAAGACCGAACCGCGCCTGCACCTCCTGTGCCGCAAGACCGACCGCGGTCGCGGAGCAGCGGGACGCGACGGATTCCTGAAGGCGCTCGAGATGGGCGCCGACGTCGTGCTCGAGATGGACGCCGACTTCTCGCACCACCCGCGATTCGTGCCGGTGATGGTTGCGCAGCTCGATCAACCGGGCGCCGAGGCGGGCCTGGTGCTCGGCTCGCGCGGAGTCGAGGGCGGCTCGGATGCCGATCGCGGCTTCATCCGCCGGATCGTGACGGTGCTCGCGAACCTCTACATCCGCATCCTGCTCGGCGTGAGCGTGCGCGACTGCAACTCGGGCTTCCGCTGCTGGCGCGCGGCCACGCTGCGCACGATCCAGGTCGAGAACACCTTCTCGCAAGGCCCCGCGATCGTGCAAGAGCTGCTGTTCAAGACGGCGCGCGCCGGCATTCCGATCGCCGAGATCCCGATCGAGTTCATCGATCGCGTGCGCGGCGAATCGACGCTGACGCTCGGCATCCTCATGCGCGGCTACACCACGGTGTTGAAGCTGCGCTGGATGGCGATCACCGGGAGGATCTAGCCGTGAACGAACGCGTGGCGCGCTTCGCTCTCGCGGCTCTGGTGCTGCTCGGGCCGATCGTGCTCGGCCTCAAGTTGTTCGGCGACGCGCCCGCGGTGCCGGACTCGCCGCGCGCCGCGAAGTCCTCGTTGATCGTGATCACCGCGTCGACCTGGCCCGCAGGCCCCCTCGAGCATCCGGCGCTCGAAGCGCTCGAGTTGCGCGCCGGCAGCGTGCGCGAGTTCCGCGCGCCCTCGCCGTCCAGCGCCGCGACGGCCGCCACGCTCTGGACCGGCCGCTGGCCGACGAACCACGGCGTGATCTCCGACGACCTCGCGCTCGCGCCGGGCACCTGGACGCTCGCCGAAGCCGCGCGACGCACCGGCTTGCGCACCTTCGCGATCCTGGGCGAACCGCTGGCCTCGCGACACGCGATCGACGGCTTCCAACAGGTCCGCGAAGTCGCGCAACCCGTCGAAGCCATGGCGCAAGATGCGCGCCGCGCGATCGAAGAGTCCGGCGACCAAGACTTCGTGCTCTGGCTGCACGTCGCGGACGCGGGACCGGGCGGACGCAAGGTCGGCGAACTGCTCGCCGCCTGCGAATCCGCGCTCGCCGAACGCCACGACCAGTTCGACGCCTCGATCCTCGTCACCGCCTTCCGCCGCCCCGGCGACGCACCGCTCGAAGAACGCCTCGTGGTCCCGTTCTGGATCCAGCTCCCCGCGCGCCTCTTCGGCGGCGAACGCGGCAACGGCATCGCGCAACACACCGATCCCTGCGGCGTCTTCCTGCGCATGTTGCGCTGGGAAGTGCCCTTGCCCGCGCAAGGCGAGAACCGCGATCAATCGCGCACGCCGATGCTCTACTTCGCGCTGCGCGGCGGCAACGCGGAACGCTGGTACGTGATCGAGACGCCCGAAGGCCACCTCGTGCGCGACGTCTCCGGAACGACCGGCATCCACTACTTGTGCCGCGGCCCCGGCCGCCCGCCGCTGCCCCGCGACGAGCTCGAGATCCTCCAGCTCGACGAAGACGGCCAGTGGATCCCCGTCGCACCCGACTTGCTCGAAGCCGTCTACCGCGGCCACTACGAGCCGCGCGTGCGTGCGTTCAACCGCCAGGCGACGGCGGCGGTTCCTATCGGCGGTCAGTAGCCGTCGCTGATCAGCGCGGCGACAGAGGCGCCTCGATCTCGTTGCCCTCGGAGTCGACGTAGCCGAGCTTACGCAGCTGTTCTTGCGCGTCTTCGGGCAAGACACCGGCCTCCGCGTCGCGGTGCACGCCGGA
>Ga0316209_1000158_pt1 | contig 137556 bp, 116 predicted proteins | sample 6monopyrite_MG_FD_204945 | JGI IMG/M metagenome (GOLD analysis project Ga0316209, IMG submission 204945) | Microbial mat bacterial communities from mineral coupon in-situ incubated in ocean water Damariscotta River, Maine, United States -... | ecosystem: Environmental > Aquatic > Marine >... | reverse complement strand
ATAGTAGCTCTTCGAACTACAGTCCACCACAACGCCACCTGGGCAGTGACTTACTTTTAACACCCTATTTTCGTTGATTGGTAATAGTAGCTCTTCGAACTACAGTCCACCACAACGCCACCTGGGCAGTGACTTACTTTTAACACCCTATTTTCGTTGATTGGTAATAGTAGCTCTTCGAACTACAGTCCACCACAACGCCACCTGGGCTTATTCAGTGCGGACTTAAAGTACTCTTTTTTATTGCAGCAAAATTGGTAAATTCTGCAATATGCCTATATAAGGCTGAAAATGGAGGCGGGACCCGGAGTCGAACCGAGGTAGATGGATTTGCAATCCACTGCATAGCCACTTTGCTATCCCGCCTTTTTTTAAAAATAAAAAAACCTCGACTGGCGAGGTTCTAATATTAGCTGCTTAGATTGCCTTCTCTAAACATTAAATTTGGAGCGGGTGAAGAGGATCGAACTCTCGACATTCTCGTTGGCAACGAGATGCTCTACCGCTGAGCTACACCCGCAAACTACTACTACTTTTTTCTTCCTGAGGCGGTTAATTTTGCGAGATTAACGGCCTGCTCATATTCCATTTTCAGCTTGAACAACCAGGTTGTTTGTTGCTGTTGAGCTATTCGTGCAACAGAGGGCGCTATTATAAGTATCCACTGTTTGTCGTCAAGCACATTCTTTAACTTATTATAAAAAAGTTTATATTATCAGTGTTTTACCCGTGTTCGCGCATTACATTCCAGGCTGCTTTTAAATAGATAAACATTGATACAACGGTTAGCACAGCGGCAATCATTAATAAAACAACACCTGTTAATCTTGTATCTACACCATAAAATGGCAACTTGTGTAAGAGGAAACCAATGGACAACATTTGCACGGCGGTTTTTATTTTACCCATCATGGAAACAGCCACGGTGGATCGCTGGCCTAAGGTAGCCATCCACTCTCTTAATGCAGAGATGGTAATTTCACGACCAATAATCACTGAAGTGCCGACTATAACTAGCCAGTGATACTCCGCCACTTCTGATGAAATAAGTATAAGCGCAACAGCAACGATGAGCTTGTCTGCCACTGGGTCTAAAAATGCACCCAGGGCTGATTGCTGGTTTAGCTTGCGTGCCAGGTAGCCGTCGAACCAGTCGGTTATTGCCGCTAAGCCATATAACCAGGCCGCTGTTGGGCGCGCCCACTCATAGGGCAGAAAAAAGACAACCATAATGACGGGAATAAAACCAAGCCGTATTAGAGTAAGAATATTCGGTATATTTAAGTACATTATTGCCCAGGGGTTTTTATTGTAAATTTTGAGTATAAACGTTTGTGCCTGAATGTGATTTTAGCTATTCAGACCGCAGCACATCATAAATGATCTGAGCGAGATTTCTACTAATACCCTGCACTTTGGCCAGGTCTTCCACACCAGCCTGCTTCACCCCCTGTAATCCACCGAAGTGTTTTATGATACTTTGCCTGCGCTTGGGGCCCAAGCCTGGAATACTTTCTAGCGGTGAGGTACGACGTGCTTTATCTCGCTTGGCTCGATGCCCGCTAATCGCAAAACGATGCGCTTCATCCCGCACATTGAGTATTAAATGAAAGGCTATGGAGTCATCGGGTAAATACAAATCCTCCCTGCCGTCACTAAATACCAGTTTCTCCAGGCACAGTTTACGCCCTTCTCCCTTGGCGACACCTATTAATAGTATGTCATCAATTTGCAGCTGATCCATTACCTCAACCGCCTGACGCAATTGGCCTTTACCACCATCTATTAATAGTATGTCGGGCATTTTGGCATCAATTTCATTGCTGGCTTTAGATTTTTTGAGCTTGGTATAACGCCGCTGTAAGGCCTGGCGCATGGCGGCGTAGTCATCACCGGGCTCGATATTTTCTATATTAAAACGACGGTAATCCTGTTTATAGGCACCTTCCAGGGTAAACACCACGCAGGAGGCCACGGTGGCTTCGCCGGAGGTATGGCTAATATCGAAGCACTCGATGCGCGTGGGCAGCTCTTCTAACTGAAGTATTTCCTGCAAGGCCTCAAAGCGCTTGAGCATACCGGCACGCGAATTAAGCCTGGCCTTAAGGGCTGTTTCAGCATTGTTGGCAGCCATCTTCACCCACTGCGCTCTATCACCTCTTACGCTGTGGCTGAGCTTAATATTGTGCCCCAGATGGTTACTCACCGCCTGCTGCATCACCTCCATTTCATCTAAGGGGTGGCTCAATATAATTTCATTGATCTTTTGCTGAGCGCCCTGCTGCTGCAAATAATATTGCGACATAAAACCACTAAGCACTTCAGACTCATTCATCGCCTCGGGTAGCTTGGGGTAGTAACTGCGATTACCTAAATTGCGACCTTCACGAATAAAGAAGATTTGCACACAGGCCTGCGGGCCAAAGGTGTAACAGGCCACTATATCCACATCACGATCATCGCCGGAAATATACTGTTTTTCCACAACTTTTTGCAACATGCGGATTTGATCGCGATATACCGCGGCTTTTTCGAAGTCTAAGGCCCGTGAGGCGGCTTCCATCTTGAGCACTAAGTCTTCTATTAGCTGAGTGCTTTTGCCCTCTAAAAACAGCAGCGCATGATCAATGTCTGCGCGGTAACGATTTTCGCTGATGTAACCCACGCAGGGCGCGGTACAACGCTTTATTTGATACTGCAGGCAGGGCCGCGAGCGGTTTTTAAAATAGCTATCTTCACACTGGCGAATTTTAAACAGCTTATGAATAAACTGCAGGCTATCGCGCACCGCACCCGCGCCAGGGAATGGCCCCAGGTAGCGACCTTTTTTGCGTTTGGCGCCACGGTGCACGACTATCTGCGGGTAAGCATCCTGGTCGGAGACATATATATATGGGTACGACTTATCATCACGCAGCAAAATATTGTAGCGTGGCTGGTGCTCTTTAATGAGGTTAGATTCCAGCAACAAGGCCTCACTCTCGGTGTGCGTAATGGTGGTTTCTATGTGTTGAATTTGCTTAACCAGTGCCTGGGTTTTGGGTGATAAACCGGTTTTGCGAAAGTAGCTGGAAAGTCGGTTTTTCAGGTTCTTGGCTTTGCCCACGTAAAGCAATTGTTGCAGCTCATCGTACATACGATAAACACCCGCATGGGTAGAGGTATTCTTTAAAAATCGTGGCGCATCAAATGCGGATACTAGGGTTTCGTTGGGGGACTCAGACATGGCTTAATTTAACCACAGCAAGGTGCTGGGTTCACCCGGTAATTGCGACAATTGGTGTTTGGTTAAGATGGAGTAAAATTCAATCTGGTCATTTTACGCGGCATGCGTTTGGGCCTGGCAAAACACATCAAAAACCTTAAATGCCAAAATACTGACGCTGCTCCAATATGTTCCACGACCATTAAACAACCTAAAAACGGGATAAAAAACCGCTAAAATCAACCTACAAATAACATTATGTAATAACTCCAATCTATTGATTATTATCATATATATATTCACATAATTCATCAATCACTGAATTTCGGGGCCTTAAAACTAAAACGGCCCGCTATTATTGCAGTTTTAGCTGCTAGCGGGCCGCTTTATAATTACATATTACTTTATATAATGCACATAACTTATTGTTTTATATAACTACTCTTCGTCTAGTAATCCGTGCTTAATCGCCAGATGCATCATTTCTACATCATTTGATACATCTAATTTCTCATGCAAGCGTTTACGGTAGGTACTAATGGTTTTTGGGCTTAGAGAAAGCTTCTCAGAGATCTTATTTGTACGCATTCCACGGCTGATCATAATCAGTACCTGAAGCTCACGCTGCGACAATAAGTCTACAACCGAGCCTTCTCCTGGCAACATAGAAAGTGCCATTTGCTGAGCAATTGTCGGGGCAATATAACGCTGTCCCGCATGTACTTTTTGAATGGCGCCAACCATCTCTTCCACCGGGCAACCTTTAGTCAAATACCCTACTGCACCCGCGCCTAAAATTCGCCTTGGCAGTGGGCCTTCACTGTGAACGGTAAGCACAATGACTTTGCATTCAGGGTGCGTTTTACTGAGTCGACTGGTGGCTTCAAATCCACCAATACCCGGCATATTAATATCCATTAAAATAACATCAGGCTTAAGGCCTCTAACCTTATCTAATGCCTCCTCTCCACTACTGGCTTCTTCCACGACTTCTATACCAGCCTGGTCTTCTAATAACCGCCTTAATCCATATCGAATCAAATCGTGATCATCAACCAGCATGACTTGTATGTTAGTCACAAAATTCTCCACCGTTATTTTATTGTCCAAATCAGCCCAAACCAGAACGACTGTAATTGGCTACATTTTGTACAGCTTTTAGCGCATCCTACACCCTGTAAGATATTTCACCAATACGCTAAAGCGATAAAGACAAGAAATAAACCCAAGCAACATCAAGGCACCTGGAATATATAACTCAACACCGAGTATTAAAATTAAAATTAATTAACAGCTATACTGAAATGAACACTACTACTCCCTCCTCTCCTCATGGACGCAGAGCAAATTCACGACTCAACCTTAAATTAATATAAATGTATGTTTAAGCCACTCAAAAACAAGCTCGTTACTTCTGTTAGCCTGATCATTTTACTATCGCCCTTTGTTTCCCATGCTCAATTAATAGACGATATATTTAATATGTCACTAGAAGAGCTGATGAATGTTGAGATCAGTAGCGCAAGCAAAACCAATTTAACAGCCGGTGAAATCCCCGCAAGTGTGGTAATTATTAGCCGCCAGGACATTAAGCGCTACGGCTATAGCAGCCTGGAGGAAGTCCTTAAAAATACCCCCGGCATGTATATGACGGAAGACTGGGCCTGGTTTGGCTCAGTTAACTATGGCGTGCGTGGCCTCTACTCCAAGGGTAATTTCGACAACATGGCCATTCTGGTGAATGGCGTTAGCCAAATGGAAGACGGCAAACGTAGCTATCCACTAGAAAAAGTAAATGTACCGGTACAGGCCATCGACCGAATAGAAGTTATCCGGGGGCCGATGTCTGTTATTTATGGTTCATCTGCTTTTCTAGGCGTTATCAATATCATCACCAACCTTGCCCCCGTAGAAGGTGAAGACAATATTATTAGCTTCTCAGAGGGAGATCACAGCTCGCAAAAGAAATTTGCGCGTTTTTCAGGAAAAGAGGGGGCATTCTCATTTGTATTTAATGCACAAAACCAATCGGCGGGCGGCCCTGGCAATGCCTATTCCAGCTTAATTTCTGACACCTCTACACTGCCCGCAGACTGGAACTTAAGTGGCGATGATAAAACCGTATTAGGCTACGAAAGCCAGTATTTTGATTTTTCTGCTCAATTTAAAAACTTGAAGATTTTTTTCAGCCACGTTAATGCCAGCTCTAATGTTATTGATAGCCAGCCCGGTGTCGGTAGTGGCTCACGCAGCTTTACCAGAGCGACTAATGTCTCTTTACATTACACAAAACAGGTTAAAGATAACTTGCAATTAACCGGTAAAGCCTCTTTCTTTTATAACAACTATTTTTTGGATGAAGAATATAACTTCACTGGCTTTTTCTCTAACAACCAAAGCACTACAGAGGCCCAGGAATACGAGCTTAATTTAATCTGGACACCCACAAGCTCAGTGGAAACCATATTTGGTTTAATGCGCAGATCTGGCCAATATAAAGCCTATGATGATTACCCTACATTTGCTCTGCCAAATAACGAAGTACAGGTAAATGAAAAAGATGGCTTAAACACCAATGCTGTATTTACACAAATAAATTACCAAGCAACTGATAATCTAACCATAGTAGGTGGATTACGCGCAGAGTGGCAGGAAGATTATAGAATTAACTTTTATCAAGATAACATCGACATTAATGCCCAAAATGCATCAACTCGTAATTATTCAGATGATGACATTCACTACACACCACAACTCTCGAGCATTTACAACATCGCTAAAAATCAACACTTTAAACTAATGCTCAGCACCGGTGAAAAAGCAGCCAGTCCAGCTAATAATTTTTCTATACTTGAACTCTCAAAACCTTCACTTCATCCAGAAAAAACACGCTCTATTGAAGCCAGTTATATTCTGGCTCAAGAAAAATTATTCTTACAGGTTGGCGTATTCCACAACACCGCAAGCAATTTAATCATTGGCAGCACCGTTTTAGACAACAATGTTTTTGTCAGTTCTTTAGATAATGTTGGTGAAATAGAAACATTAGGCCTGGAACTTACAACGACAGCCCAGCTCACTGGCGCTTTAAAAGTAAATTTTGATATTAGCCTGCATGACGTTAAAGACAATACACCCGGCTATGAAAGCATAGACCCAGCCTATGCGCCTTCGGTTATCTCCAATTTAAGAGCCACCTATAGCTTTAACAGCAATACACACCTAAGTTTACTAGGTCACTATACTGGTTCAGTTCTAGCTGAATGGAAAGTTTCAAATACCGGCACCACTCTTGCTGAGCGCATTAGCAATGGCACAAGAATAGGTGATGATATAGATGCAATAAGCAGTGCTGATATAAACCTTGTGATGGAGAATGTTTATGCTAAAAATTTAGATATTAGTTTAAAAATTGGCAACATCACGGATGAAACACTGCGCTACCCAACCATTAATAATCAAGCTTTTGATAAAGGCACCATTGGCCTGGATAGACATGTGTTAGCTACTTTTGAGTATGCTTTTTAAATTAAACAACACTGTTTAATTACCATTTTGTAAACGGATTCTTTATTAAGCTGACATTATAATATCGTGGATCTGACGTTACCTCATCCCCCAGCCAGTCTGGTTTAAGCACTTCTTCATCTTCACTACCCAGCTCTACCTCTGCAACAATCAAACCTTGATTATCACCATAAAACTCATCTATTTCCCAAACATGCTTACCCTGTTCAACGATAAACCGTGTTTTATCAATTTGTGGCTGATTGCACAACTGGTCTAACATTTCTTCTGCTTCATCTAATGGAATTTCATATTCATATTCCATACGGCGCATGCTCAGTGTGGCACTTTTAATGTTTATATTGGCTTTTTCACCTTGCACTCGAATACGTACAGATGCTTTATCAATTTTTCCCATGTACCCCTGGCGAATACGACTACTTCTTACTACCTCATCACGCCACTTATCATTGGACAATAAAAATTTTCGTTCTATTTCTATAGGCATAAAAAACCCTCGCTTTACCTTACCTATTCATTTCATAGCTGCTATCTTCTAACGAGTAGCTCTTTCGCACAATACTAAAGTTTAAGAATAAAATAATGTACAGCCACTTTAATCTCGACCCCAATCTAATTTATGTTAACCATGCCGCCGTTGCGCCCTGGCCCATACGGACGGTTGAGGCGGTTAAACAGTTTGCCGAACAAAATGGCCAGGTCGGTTCGCGCCATTATGAGCAATGGCTTAAAATAGAGCAGGCATTGAAACAATCACTCGCCACGCTGATAAATGCACAATCAGCGGATGAAATAGCGCTGCTTAAAAACACCTCTGAGGGGCTTTCAATTATTGCCAAGGGTATTAATTGGCAAGTGGGTGATAATATCGTGATCAGCGATCAGGAATTTCCTTCTAATTTTATTGTGTGGGACGCATTACAACGAGAAGGTATCGAACTACGCATTGCAGACATTAATTGTGCAAATCCTGAGCAGGCCATCATCGATAAGATAGATAGCAACACACGCCTGCTCAGTATTAGCGCAGTACAGTACGCGACCGGCTTAAGAATGGACTTGCCACAACTGGGGCGCGCATGTAAGGCACATGACAGTTTATTTTGTGTCGATGCTATTCAACAAATTGGCGCCATTCAATTTGATGTTCAAGCGATTAATGCCGACTTTGTCGTCGCAGACGGCCATAAATGGATGCTTGGCCCTGAAGGCCTGGCTTTGTTTTATTGTAAACAATCGAGCATGCAACAACTGAAATTACAACAGTTTGGCTGGCATATGGTGGACGACCTATCCGACTTTAATGCCATGCAGAATTGGCAACCCGCGAGTAATGCACGCCGATTTGAATGCGGCAGTCCCAATACGCTCACCATCCATGCTTTACATGCCAGCGTTAGCCTATTGCTTGAACTTGGTATGGCACAGGTAGAAAGTAGCGTGCTAGCTAACGTGCAATCACTCATTAGGCTGTTTGGCTCACTAAATGATGTTTCTATTTTAAGCCCGCAAACCACAGCCCAACACGCCGGTATTTTCACCTTTAAAAAGCACGGTGTAGACAACCAGAAACTCTATGAATCATTAGTCCACAAAGGTGCTGTATGCGCCCTAAGGGGTGGCGGCATTCGTTTTTCACCGCATTTTTACAACCAGACAAAAGAATTTGAGCAGCTGACACACTGGGTTGAGGCGTTTACATAAGCCATATAAATTGCGCAATTGTCGGTAAATAGGCCGTTCATTGACTAAACTCACAAGTGTAAAAACATAAAAACAATATAATGATCTCGGTTAATAAAAATAACCTATTGATTACGTGGAGCCAGATGTCACTGAATATTTTCAACAGTTTACGAAATTCTATATGGGACAAGATCGTCTGTTGGCTAGGCACTAGCCGAGACGATGCGAAAATCCCCCTGTCGGACTTCGATCGTCTGAGATACGAGATACGCCCCGGCGATGTTATTTTAGTTGAAGGCCGTTCTCCGGTTAGTGAAATTATCAAGACCATCACACTGAGTAACTGGACGCACTCCGCCATATACATAGGCAGGCTTCACAACATTGACGATCCGGCATTACGTAGCTACATACAAAAGTTTTACCATGGTGAACCAGATGACCAGCTCATTATTGAATCACAATTGGGTGAAGGCACCATTGTAGATAATATGCGTAAATATAAAGATGACCACTTGCGCATTTGCCGCCCCACGAGTATTACCCGTACCGATTCACAAAAAGTAATCGCTTATGCGGTGAATCGTTTAGGCAGCTACTACAACGTACGGCAAGTTTTAGATTTAGCCCGCTTCCTTTTCCCCTATGCACTATTGCCTAGACGCTGGCGCTCTAGTTTATTTGAACACAATGCGGGTACACCTACGCATACTGTTTGCTCAACCATGATGGCCGAAGCGTTTGCTTCTGTTCATTACCCTATTCTTCCCGTATTACATCGAGATGAAAATGGTGAACTTCTTATATATAAGCGTAATACGCAACTTATTACGCCAAAGGACTTTGACTACTCGCCTTACTTTGATGTTATTAAATACCCTATTTTAGATTTTGATGAATTATCCATTTACCAACGGATGCCCTGGGGAAAAGATGGTATAGAATTAAACGACGAGTTTGACTTAAATATGCCTGTAACAACAGCTTCGAAAGTAGCAGATAAAAAAACTAGCGATGGCGACAGCAATGTAAATAACGATCTTAATATTACAGACGCTAAAACCAACCCTGCTCAGGCGAGTTAAATTACCTAACTAACAGAATAAAATTGAATTTATGAAAAACACTTACTTATCCATTAATCCATATTCATCGGGAGAGCTGTAATGTTAACCTGGCTTTTTATTTTTATAGTAACCATCGGTAGTGCGGCCTATTTCCGCCTTCCTCAAGTTATCTGGAGTGGCGCGCTTGGCATTGTGCTGTTTTTATTTACATTTTCCGGCATTGCGAGTTTGCCATCCATTGTCATTATATGGGCGCTATTCTTATTAATTATAGTGCCATTAAATTTGCCTCATATTCGTCAAAAATATGTTTCAGAGCCTTTATTAGACTTCATGAGTAATGCCATGCCTAATATTTCGCAAACGGAGCAAGAGGCGCTTGATGCAGGAAAAACCTGGTGGGAGACTGATTTATTTAGTGGCAAACCCGATTACTCAAAAATTCGTGACTTACCCCCTGCAAAATTAAGCGACGATGAACAGGCATTTATAGATGGCCCAGTTGAAGAACTGTGCGCCATGTTAGATGACTGGAAAATAACGCAAGAAGATTATGATTTACCAAAACATGTGTGGGATTTTTTAAAACAGCATAAATTTTTTGCAATGATCATTCCTAAATCATACGGTGGTTTAGAATTCTCAGCACTTGGACACTCGAGCGTTGTAATGAAAGTTGCGGGACGCAGCATTACTGCTGCCGTGACTATTATGGTTCCCAACTCGTTAGGGCCTGGTGAGCTATTAATGCACTATGGTACTGAAGAACAAAAAGATTATTACTTGCCTCGCCTGTCCAGCGGCGATGAAATTCCCTGCTTCGGTTTAACAGGCCCAGAAAATGGCAGCGACGCGGGCGCAATGTCCGATTCGGGTATCGTGTGTCGCGACAGCTTTAATGGCGAAGACAATGTATTAGGTATTCGTCTTAACTGGGAAAAACGCTATATAACCTTAGGCCCTGTGGCAACTGTGCTAGGCCTCGCATTTAAACTTTACGACCCAGAACATATCCTCGGCGACAAAGAAGATATTGGTATTACCCTGGCACTCATTAAAACCGACACTCAAGGCATCGACATTGGTAGTCGCCACTTCACATCTAATCACATGTTTATGAATGGCCCTAATCGCGGTAAAGATGTATTTATTCCAATGGACTGGGTGATAGGTGGCGAAGATTATGTTGGCAAAGGCTGGACCATGCTGATGAATTGCCTATCCGATGGCCGGGCTATTTCATTACCGGCATTAAGTACGGGTGCAGGCAAATACATGGCTCGCTATACCGGTGCATACTCACGCATTCGCAAGCAATTTAAGACTCCGATTGGGTATTTTGAAGGCGTTGAAGAAGCCCTGGCTGAAATTGCAGGCAATAGCTATATTATGAATGCAGCGAGAGAATTAACCCTTGCTGGATTAGATAGCGGTGAAAGCCCTTCTGTTATTTCAGGCATCGTTAAATACCAAATGACAGAACGCATGCGTAGCATCCTTAATCACGCCATGGATATTCACGGTGGACACGGTATTTGCCTTGGCCCTAAAAACTTTCTGGGTCGTGCCTATCAAGGTATTCCTATTAGCATTACCGTGGAAGGTGCAAACATTTTAACACGTAGCATGATTGTATTTGGTCAAGGCGCATTACGCTCTCACCCCTTCTTACTAAAAGAAGTTGAAGCGGTTAAGCACCCCGATAGAGAAACCTCAATCAACTTATTCGATGACGCATTGTTTGGGCATATCGGTTTTATTATTAGTAATTTTTTCCGCTCGCTCTGGTTAGGTTTAAGCGGTGCTCGCTTTGTCTCCGCACCCGGAAAAGGCAAGGTAAAATATTACTACAAACAATTAACGCGTATGAGCTCAGCCTTTGCACTTTTGTCTGATGCCTGTGTATTAATTTTAGGCGGATCACTTAAACGTAAAGAAAAATTATCCGGCAGACTGGCTGATGCCTTATCAAATATGTATTTAATTACTGCCCTGCTTAAGCATTATGAAGACCAGGGAAATCAAGTAGATGACTTACCATTATTGCAATGGGCATGTGAAGACTCCTTATTTAAAACGCAGGAGGCGATGAAATCTGTGTTACGTAATTTTCCTATTCCTATCGTAGGTTACATTCTCAATATGGTTATATTTCCTCTAACCAAACCTTATGGTGGGGCTAACGATAAGTTAGGTCATAAAATAGCACGTTTATTACTCACACCTTCACCGACGCGTGACAGGTTAACCAAAGGTATTTATTTAACCGCAGATCCCGATGATGCGATGGGGCGATTAGAACACGCATTAAATAAAGTACTCGAAGCCGAAGATGCAGAAAGAAAACTACGTGACGCTGTACGTATTGGTTTAATTAAAGCTAAAGATTTTGATGAAGCGATACAGGATGCCATAAGCCAAAGCATCATAAATCAGGATGAAGCAAACAAAATAACTGCCGCACACACAGCCACACTCAATGCAATCAGTGTTGATGAATTTAGCCACACCGGATGGAAACCTCAATGAGCACACTACGCGATGTTTATATAGTGGATGGTAAACGCACGCCCTTTTTAAAAGCCAAAGGAAAGCCGGGGCCGTTTCTGGCATCGGATTTGGCCGTTGCTGCAGCCAGGCCACTATTACTAAAAAACCACTTTAATCTCCAAGCCATAGATGAAGTTATTGTCGGTTGTGTTATGCCCTCTGCAGATGAAGCCAATATTGCACGTGTGATTGCCCTTCGTTTAGGTATTCCACAAACAGTACCCGCATGGACAGTACAACGAAACTGCGCATCGGGAATGCAGGCACTCGATTGCGCATACCATAATATTCAAACAGGAAAGGCCGACTTAATTCTTGCAGGTGGTACAGAATCAATGAGTCGTGCACCCATTTTATATAATGACCTCATGGTGAACTGGTTAAGTTTAATCATGAGTGCAAAAACATTTGCACAAAAAGCAGCGGCATTTACCAAACTTCGCCCGGCCTACTTTAAACCGATCATTGCCTTAGTGCGTGGATTAAGTGACCCTATTGTTGGTTTATCCATGGGACAAACCACGGAAGAAATTGCCTATCGATTTGCTATTACACGCGAACAAATGGACGCCTTTTCAGTGACCAGTCATCAACGTCTCGGAGCGGCTACAGATAATGGCCACTTAGATGAAATAGAAGCTATTTACGACAATGCGGGCGCATTTTTTGACATTGATGACGGCATTCGGCGTGATTCATCCATTGAAAGCCTTGCCAAATTAAAGCCCTACTTTGATCGTAAATACGGCATGGTAACGCCGGGCAATAGCGCACAGATTACCGACGGTGCAGCGATGTTATTATTGGCATCGGCAGATGCTGTGAAAAAATATAACCTACCGGTACTGGCAAAAATAACCGATTCACAATGGGCTGGACTTGATCCAAGCCAGATGGGACTAGGCCCTGCTCACGCAATGGCACCTATCATGCAACGTAATCAATTTAATATTTCCGATATAGACAACTGGGAAATTAATGAAGCCTTTGCTGGTCAGGTACTGGGCTGCATTGAAGCATGGAAGCAAGATGCCTATTGCCAACAGGAACTCGGTCTGGAAAAAGCCCTGGGTGAAATCCCCCACGACAAACTTAACATTGATGGCGGTAGCGTAAGTATTGGCCACCCCGTAGGTGCTAGCGGCGCAAGAATAGTTTTGCACGTAGCCAACACATTGAAACGTACTAATACAAAACGCGGCATAGCGAGTTTATGCATTGGTGGTGGCCAGGGTGGCGCAATGCTAATTGAAAACGCCACTACTGCGGGAGAAGCATAATGCCATATAAAAACTGGACCATTGAAAAAGATAATGATGATATTTGCTGGTTACATCTAGATGTTATCAACTCGAGTACCAATATTCTTCGCGCCGACGTACTGGATGAATTAAATGATATCTTAAATGATTTAGCCCAATCTTTGCCTACAGGCATAATATTTATTAGCGATAAAATCAATGGATTCATTGCCGGTGCAGACATTAAAGAATTCACTGAGATAAGCACCGTAGAGCAGGCCCGTGAAATGCTGCATCGTGGGCATGAAATTATGAATAAGATTGAAAGCCTGCCCTGCACCACCGTTGCAATGATAGATGGCTTTTGCCTGGGTGGCGGTATGGAACTCGCTCTGGCCTGTACCTATAGAGTGATGTGCGATAGTAAATCGACACGCGTTGGATTACCAGAAGTTAAGCTAGGTATTCACCCTGGTTATGGTGGAACCCTTAGGAGCATCCAAAAGGCTGGCCCACTTGCCGCGATGAACATGATGCTAACGGGGCGTTTATTACAGGGCCGTGCTGCGAAAGCAATGGGCCTGGTGGATGAGCTTGTTCCACAACGCCAATTAAAACGCGCGGCGCGTTATTTTGTCACGCATAGGCCGCGTTCAAAAGAACTAGGCCTAAAAGATAAAATAATGAACCATCGTTTAGTGCGGCCTGTTATTGCCGGAAAAATGCGCAAAGAGCTTGCTAAAAAAGCCGCCAAAGAACACTACCCTGCACCCTATAAATTGATCGATTTATGGCTTAGTCATATGGACAATCCGCAGCGTATGCTGGAAAAAGAAATTGAATCAGTCGCAAGCTTAGTCACTAATGATACGGCTAAAAATTTAGTCCATGTTTTCTTTTTGCAGGAACAATTAAAAACACAGGGTAATAAAAAAGATTTCAAAGCATCTCACATCCATGTGATTGGCGGTGGTGTCATGGGGGGAGATATAGCTGCATGGTGTGCTTTAAGAGGATTTAAAGTCACCGTGCAAGACCAAAAACCTGAAGCACTTGCGGGCACTATGAAACGCAGTATGAGCATGTTTACAAAGAAGTTTAAAAAGGATAAACGCTCTATACGTGAATCAATGGATAGATTAATACCTGACACCAAAGGCATTGGCGTTGAACACGCCGATCTTATTATAGAAGCGATATTTGAAGATAAAGACGTTAAACAATCATTATATAAAGATATAGAACCCAGAATGAAACCAGGCGCGATACTCGGCACTAATACATCAAGTATTCCACTTGAAGAACTGGCTACCTGCCTTGAAAAACCAGAACGCCTGGTCGGCATACATTTTTTCAATCCAGTTGCATTAATGCCGCTTGTAGAAATTGTACGTGGTGAGAACACGGGCGATGAAACCATGAAGCAGGCATTGGCTTTTGCTCGTCAAATAGACAAGTTACCTCTTCCTGTTAAAAGCTCGCCGGGTTTCTTAGTAAATAGAATTTTAATGCCCTATTTATTAGAGGCTGTTGAAATGGTCGGCGAAGGTATAGCACCGGAAATGATTGACAAAGCCGCATTAAAGTTTGGCATGCCCATGGGGCCTATTGAACTTGCCGATACCGTTGGCTTAGATGTATGCAAGTCGGTTGCAACAATTTTAGCTGGCGCCGCACCCCTAGATCTACCGAACAAAATGCAGCATATGGTAGACAGTGGAAAGCTCGGCAAAAAAACAGGTGAAGGTTTTTACAAATGGCTTAAGGGTAAACCCCAAAAAAACAAAAATGCAAGCTATGGAAACTTACAGGAACTACAGGACAGGATGATTTTACGCTTCTTAAATGAGGCCGCGGCATGTAAACGAGAAGGTATTGTAGACGATGATGATTTAATAGACGCAGGCGTTATATTTGGCACTGGCTTCGCGCCTTTCCGTGGAGGCCCACTGCATTATATAAAGAGTACGGGCGCGTCTGAACTGAATCAACAACTCAATCAATTTAAACAACGTTATGGCAATCGATTTAACGCCGATGAAGCCTGGGATAATTTATAGCCCACAAAAAAGATTACAAAGGTAAAAAAAATCAATGAACAGACGCTGTTTTATAAAAGCATCGAGTTGTCTTGCGCTTAGCAGCTTATTACCTAATAGCGCTTTTTCAGCAAGTAATCAGTCTAAAAATAAGCCGTTAGTCCTGGGTATATTTCCAAGACGTAATACAAAACTGACATTTAAGCTTTTTTCCCCTCTTGCCGAACATATTAGCACCACACTAAATAGAGAAGTAAAACTGGTAACAACAAAAAACTTTAAACAATTCTGGCAAGATGTAAAAAATCAGAACTATGACATAGTTCATTTCAACCAGTACCACTATATCATTTCAAATATATTATATGGTTATCAGGTCATACTGAAAAACCAGGAATTTGGAAATTCAAGCATTGCGGGAGCCATTACCGTGCGTAAAGATAGTGGCATTAACTCTATACTAGACTTAAGAAATAAGACGGTACTGTTTGGTGGTGGAAAAATGGCCATGCAGAGTTATATTGCAGCTAAATGGCTATTGCAAAAAGGCGGGTTAAATCAAGCCGATTATATTGAAAAAATAGCGATTAATCCGCCCAACGCTATTATGTCAACATTTCACAAGCAAGCCGATGCTGCAGGCTCCGGCGATGTCATATTACGTCTTGAAAGCGTAAAAAAACAAATTGATGTTGCACAAATGAAATACCTTGCAACGACAGAGCAACTCCCCCATTTACCGTGGGCGGTTAAGAGCACCATGGATGAATTAACTAAGTTAAAAATCCAGCATTCATTAAGTGAATTACACAAAGACCCCGCAGGCCAACTAATATTAGACTCGGCAAGGCTTTCTGCACTCACAATTGCAACGGATGCAGATTACAATAAACATAGAAGCATTATAAAAGATGTTTATGGTGACGACTATGGAATTACCCAGTTTAAATAATGTTCAAAAAAATAAACTCACATCCAAGTATCAGCCGCCAGTTCATTCTCATTATTGCCGGCATAATTATACTCGCCCTCCTCAGTAACGCATTTTTCCAGTATCAAAATCAAAAAGAAATCGCATACAATAAACTACTTGAAAAAGGCAATTCAATTGGCAATCTACTTAGCAGTATTGCCATCGCACCCCTGCTTACATATGACAGCCATACATTAAATGAACTTGCGTTCAGCACAACAAAACAAAGTGGAATCATCTACACTGTATTTATTGACCATGAAAAAAACACACTAACAGACTATATAAATAAAAATAACAAGGTAATCATAGAAGCCACCAAAAACTCAAATAACACTTCAACATTTGGCATTTTAAGCGCTTTAAAAAACAACAGAAATATCCTTCACCTGAGCTTTCCTGTCACATTTGAAAATCAGAAACTTGCTGAAATTGAAATAGGTTTCAACAAAGAACCTATATTAACCGAACCTTTAAACAACCTGACCATCCAGCTTACCGCCAGCCTGATTTTTAGCCTGTTCATCGGCATTGGTATTTTCATAGGCTTTAGACAAAAAGTCTCTCTGCCTATTAAACGACTTATAAATTCTGCAAATGAGATAGCCAAATTCGACTTTAATCACACTATATCAATAGAAGGTCGAAATGAATTATCTGATTTAGCACATGCTCTTAACACGATGCGACTCACCTTGAAAGATGCAGTTGAATCAAAAGACAAAACATTACAGGAAGTAGAAGAACTTAACACATCATTAGAAGCCCGCGTAAAAGAACGCACAAACTCATTAGAAGCCTTGAATTCACAAATCACACATCAGGCTATGCATGATTCATTAACCGGTTTACCCAATCGTGCATTAATTATAGAACGTCTAAATAATGCTATTGATTATGCAAAAAGAAACAATACCAAGTTCGCGGTATTTATTTTAGATTTGAATAACTTCAAGGAAATAAATGATACCTTAGGCCACCCGGAAGGTGATTTGGTTCTTAAGCAAGTTGCCAGTCGTATACCTTCAGTTCTACGTGCAAGCGACACAGTTGGTCGTTTAGGCGGCGATGAATTTGCCATTATATTGCCTGATATAGATAGAGAACATGCTATTGATGTGGGCCATAAAATTGTTAATGTTATGCAACCAGCATTTAACCTAAGCAACCAGACTGTTAACGTGGGAACAAGTATTGGTATTGCCCTGTTCCCAGAGCATGGTGAAGATCAATCAGAGTTGGTTCAACATTCAGATGTTGCCATGTATTACAGTAAGCGACATGGCCACCCCGCTACTGTATATAGTGCCGAGTTAGATACGCATACACCGTGGCGCCTGGCTTTAATGGTAGACCTTAAAGCAGCCATTGAAAGTAATAGCCTTGAATTGCACTATCAACCACAAACCAACTTAAGCAACAATGAAACAAATAGCGTTGAAGCACTGCTAAGATGGAACCACCCGGAACAGGGATATATTGCACCAGACCAATTTATCTATATGGCGGAAAATTCAGGTTTAATAAAAGACCTAACAGACTGGGTATTAAATTGTGCTTTTGCACAGTGGAAAGAATGGAATAACAACGGCCTGACTGTAAACATATCTATTAACATATCTGCACGAAATCTGGCTGATCCTCAGCTACCCGATACGCTAGAGCGCCTTACTAAACTACATGGCATTCCATATAGACACATAACATTAGAATTAACCGAAAGCACTATTATGACCAATCCAGATCAAGCACTTAAATTAATGGGTAATGAAAAACTAGCTGATCTACATTATTCAATTGATGATTTCGGCACTGGCTATTCATCTTTAAGTTACTTAAAGAAACTACCTGTGCATGAAGTTAAAATTGATAAGTCATTTATTTTTGATATGGAAACGAACCCAGATGACGCCAGCATTGTTAATTCAATAATACAGTTATCACAGAACTTGGGTTATTCTGTTGTTGCAGAAGGTGTAGAAACGCAAAACACGCTAGACAGCTTAACGCAACTTGGCTGTGATTATGCACAGGGTTATTTTATATCAAGACCTATTCCTGCCTCAGAAATAATAGAAACATTAAAAAAGTTAAATTCTTAAAATGCGCATTAATTAAATAACAATCAAATAAAAAACGCATTCCGTTAAAACTCGCCTTACTATTTCACCACGCAATGTAAATTCATATTTCCCTTCATGGGTTTAAGCCAATTCCATTGAAGCCTTTACGCAGCGCAATACTTCATAATCAAACGCACCATCAAGGTACTCATAAACTGGCTTTAGTTTTTTTGCCTCGTCACCCAGTTCTATTATTGCATTTTGAATAGTTGCAACATCTTGTGATGAGACATTGATTACATCGCTCATATGCACCTGCCCCTGCTCTATTAATTTGGCCAGGTGGTTATATACCGTTGTAAGGGTGAGGCCACGTTGCATCGATATTGCCTCTGCATCCATGCCGCATTTAAATAACTGAAAAGTATCATCTACTGTATCGGTTTTACTTGCTGGACTTTGCTGTTCATTATGCTCACAAAGCACGGCTAAAAATTCATCGCCATAATTTTCCAGTTTAGTAGCACCTACCCCACTCACACGTGCCATCTGTTCGTGTGTTAACGGCATACGATCCATCATATCCATGAGTGTTGCATCATGAAAAATAACGAATGGTGGCACACCCAATTCTTCTGACAGACGTTTACGCGTGGCACGCAAAGCCTCCCATAATTGATTGTCGGATACCGCAATTTTTGCTTTAGAACTTTTGGTTTTTGTCTGTACTGTTTGTTTCCGCAAATGCAGTGATTCATCACCTTTAAGAACAGCACGACAACTTTCATGCAGCAATAAACTACCGTGCCCTTGCACATCTACGGTTAATAAATTACGTGTAATTAACTGACGATATACATTGCGCCATTGCCTGGCATCTAACTCTTTGCCAATACCAAACACACCCAACTTATCGTGACCATTACTAATAACTCGCTCATTGCTTTTACCTAACAATATATCGCTTAGATAGGTTACACCAAATCGTTGCCCGGTACGATGCACACAGGACAGTGCTTTTTGTGCGGCAACAGACGCATCCCAGGTTTCCACTGGTGTTAAACAGGTATCACAATTACCACAGGGCTCAGGTAACTCATCACCAAAATAATTTAACAGTGATTGACGTCGACAGGTGGTGATTTCAGAAAAACCCAACATCGCATCCAGCTTATGTCGCTCTACCCGCTTATGAATTTCATCGGCATCTGACGATTCCATCATTTGCTTAAGCATAATGACGTCTTGCAAGCCATACATCATCCAGGCGTCTGACGGTAAGCCATCACGTCCTGCACGCCCTGTTTCCTGATAATAAGCCTCGATACTTTTGGGTAAATTTAAATGTGCAACAAAACGCACATCGGGTTTATCTATACCCATACCAAAGGCAATCGTCGCAACAATAATAACCCCATCTTCACTTAAAAAACGCTGTTGATTTTGTTGCCTGACCTGTTGCGACAAACCCGCATGGTATGGCAAGGCATTTAAGCCCTTAGTGCTTAACCATTCTGCCGTCTGCTCAACTTTTTTACGTGACAAACAATAAACAATGCCCGCCTCATCTTCATGTTCATTTTTAATAAATCGGTACAAGGCATCCCGTGCATTACCCGAATTCTCTGCCACACGATAGCAAATATTTGGCCGATCAAAACCTGACACATAACACTCGGCATGGCCAAGTGATAAACGCGTAATAATTTCCTCTCGGGTTGCTTCGTCAGCCGTCGCCGTTAACGCAATACGAGGTATATGAGAGAAACGCTCATGCAGCACTGAAAGCTTAATATATTCAGGGCGGAAATCATGCCCCCACTGCGAGACGCAATGCGCCTCATCCACTGCAAACAAGGCGATTGAAGCTCGATCTAATATATTTAAAAAGCGCTCGGTCATTAAACGCTCTGGCGCAACATACAACAGATCGATTTCGTTATTTAATAACTTCGTTTCTACTTCCTGCGCCTCAAAGCCATCTAGCGATGAATTTAAAAATGCAGCACGTACACCCGCCTGTTGTAATGCTGAAACCTGATCTTGCATTAGAGCGATTAGCGGCGACACCACAATGCCCACGCCATCACGTACCATCGAGGGTATTTGGTAACACAACGACTTGCCCCCCCCCGTGGGCATAAGCACCACAGCATCTTCGCCAGCAATCAATTGATTGATGATTTTCTGTTGATGAAAACGGTATTCGGAGTAGCCGAAGGTAGTTTGGAGAATTTGCAGGGCTGTTTCGGACATGTAGGGAGTTTGGCTGTTAATTGTGTGAGGGGAACTTTACTTGCTGGGCCAGTAGATTGCTAGCCCTACGATGGCCAGTATGACGAATAGGATGATGAGTTCGATTAGCATTATTGTTTAGTTCTTAACCTTATATACTGACATTTTATTACAGGCTGAACTCAAATTACTAACTGAAGTTTTAAGGTTCGCCTGTTGGCGCATTTCTGGGTGTTTATTACGGGCGCACGACTTAGTCATTTGCTGAGCATCTAAGGTTCGCCTGATGGCGCCTTACTTTTCTTGCAGCAGCAGAAGAAAAGTAAGCAAAAGACTGCCGTTCCTGGTGCCTTGCCCTAATTAAAAAGCTAATTAGGGTTCCCGAAAATTCTGCGAATTAATATATTTAAAGTTTATTAATCTGTTAGTTTAAAGCGTTGTTGCCGGGTCGGGGCGATGCGCCGTCCTGGCTTATCGCCCCTCAAAATCACGTCCGTGTGATTTTGCCCCTGGGAAGAAACAATTTTCGGCAAGTCACAGGGAAGTTTGTCGCAAGCCCATCAAATCAATCGTGATTCACCACTTGATAGTATCACTTAATATTTAAAAAAAATTATGATGATCTTTCTAACGTAGGTATAGCGATAACCCAGCGACAAATAAAGCTGCTAATACTATTATTTGATTTGAATCGAACTTATCAATGATTTTACATATTATTTCTATCATTCTAAAATTCCCCCAATAAAAGAGATGATTAAATTACCAGTGAAAACATTGTCCGTTATATTTAAAGACAGAATAAGGGACGGACATGTCAGTTTTATAAAGTCCTGTTATTTAAGTTGTAATACATAAAAACAGGTGTTTAAGCTCATATTCAAGCAGTAAACATAATTAACTCCAGTCTTGTGACAATTCAGCCTGTCGCTTGCCGAAAATTATATTCAGAGAGGGATGAAATTACAGGGATGTAATTTCAAGTGCTGATTAAGCCCGGATGGCGCATCAGCACGACCCGTGAAAAGAGTAAGAAACTGACAGGTTATTAAGTTATAAGATGTGGCATGAATAATTTTCGGGAACCCTCATATGCTTTTCATGAGGGCAAGCGACTAAGCGAGCGGGCTTTTTGCTTACTTTTTTGGCTGCAGACTAAAAACGCGGGGAGCGTTTTTGAACATGCTCTGCATGGCCCGAAGGGTGAAAGCCAGGGATGGCTTTCAAAAAAAAGTGAGTCGCCATCAGGCGAACCTTAGATGCTCAGCAAATGACTAAGTTGTGCGCCCGAAATACAAAACCAGAAATTAGCCAGCAGGCGAACCTTAAAACTTCAGTTTATGACTAGGGTTAACCTAATCATGAGAGCAGACAACTAATCATCACTATAATAAACCCTCGGAATCCAGCTCTTCTTCACCTTCGTCGTCTTCTCCAGATTTACCCCATCCTTATGATGTAATAACCGCTGGTCAATTTTCTGCTCATTAATATAGGTGCCATTCGTACTGCCTAAATCACACAACACATAGGAACATAACCCTCATCGATCTTTAGCAGCGAAGCTTCTGCATGCTCTGAACTGAGCGTTTTATCATCAATTACCACCTGATTAGACGCAATACGGCCACATTTACACCCATGCTTAAGCCTATAAATTGGGAGACAAAACCCTGTGCATTTAATATGTATTCATTCAAGCGTATTGATTTAAATTTCTCGCCACTTCTGTATAATGCGCGCGCATGAAGGGAGGTATATCATAATTTACAAATGTACTTATGCATTAATTTGCTAAATCTATTACTAATTTATCTAATGTTGATATGAGTCAGTAAGTTATGAGAGACGCCTTTATATAATCTAGCCGTTTTTAGTATTAACTAGACTGAAACTAGCCATGTATGAAATTTCTGGTTAACTTCAGACAAGTGGTTGAAGCAATAGTTCACCCGCTAATTAATACTAAAAACATGCCATTCACCTGGTTAGCTAACCTATTGATACAAATAGGTTTAATAATAAAAAGAAGATGTTTGAATAAAGACTAAACAAGTCCCCTTATACCCCATGGTTAAGGGCTATAAGTCTGTACCTGTTTCATTATTTATTCTCTGCATAACTTGCCAGGTGATAGCAAGAAATTTTTGGACTATATAAAACCTGCTTATGTAGATTTTATTTATTCCCAAATGGGGTTGCTGCTCGCAGCATTTAATTCACAAGAGGAGACACTCTCGTGCAAGCTACGCTTGATCAGAAGTATAACTTTGAAATCATCAAAGCGTTTTCCGTGATGTCGATTGTTTACCTAGTGGTAGGCACCGGCGTTGGCGTGTTAATCGCATCACAATTGGCCTGGCCTTTTTTGAACTTTGATATTGCTGAACTAACGTTCGGTCGTTTACGTCCATTACATACTAATGCGGTTATTTTTGCATTTGGTGGTTGTGCCCTGATGGCAACATCTTACTACTCAGTACAGCGTACCTGTGGTGTGCCGTTATGGAGTAATAAGCTGGCATGGTTCGTATTTGTTGGCTGGAACCTGATTATCGTTGGTGCGGTAATTACTCTGCCTTTAGGTATTACTCAATCTAAAGAGTATGCAGAACTGGAGTGGCCATTTGATATTGCCATTGCGGTTGTCTGGTTGGCATACACTTTGAATTTTGTAATGACGATTGCTAATCGTAAAACTAAGCATATCTATGTATCGAACTGGTTCTTCCTGTCGATGATGGTGATGATTACGCTATTACACGTAGTTAACAGCCTGGCAGTACCGGTTGATATGTTTAACTCATACTCCATCTTCTCTGGCGTACAAGATGCGATGATTCAATGGTGGTGGGGCCACAACGCGGTAGGTTTTTACCTGACAGCGGGTTTCCTTGGCATCATGTACTACTTCGTACCTAAGCAAGCGGGTCGCCCTGTTTTCTCTTACCGTCTTTCAGTTATCCACTTCTGGGCACTAACCTTCGGTTACGTATGGTTAGGCGCTCATCATCTGCAATACACCGCGCTTCCTGACTGGACGGGTTCTGTAGGTGCGGCTATCTCTCTGGCGATGATCATTCCTTCCTGGGGTGGTGCTATCAACGGTATGATGACGCTGTCAGGTGCATGGGACAAACTGCGTACGGATTACGTGCTGCGTTTCTTGATTGTATCCCTGGCGTTCTACGCGATGTCTACCTTCGAAGGCCCGGTTATGTCGTCGAAGACAGTTAATGCACTGTCTCACTACACAGACTGGACTATCGGCCATGTACACTCTGGCGCTTTAGGCTGGGTTGCTATGGTTGCTGCCGGTGCATTATACCACCTGGTAATGAAGCTATGGGACACTCGCATGTATTCATCAAGCCTGGTTAACGTCCACTTCTGGTTGGCGACTATCGGTGCGGTTGTTTACATCATCGCGATGTGGGTATCTGGCATCATGCAAGGTCTAATGTGGCGTGACTATGACGAGTTCGGCACACTAACTTATACCTTTGCAGAATCGGTTGCCGCAATGCACCCATACTATGCAATGCGCGCAGTTGGCGGCCTTATCTACTGGGCTGGCGGTGTTGTAATGCTTTACAACGTAATCATGACTATTCGTATGGCAACGGCTTCTGAAGCCGCTAAGCCTGCGACAGCCACAGCTTAAGGGAGGACTGAATAATGTCTGATAATAATCAAACTGGTCCTATCCAGAAAAAGTTTGAAACCAACATTGTTGTGATGATTTTAATCACATTGGGTCTGGTTTCTGTGGGTGGTCTTGTTGAAATCGTACCGTTGTTCTATCTCGATGAAACAATGGAGCACAACCAGCACAAAGAGATCCTGTGGGATCGCCAGGCAGGCCAAACATTAAACGATTGGCAGGCGGGCGACGGCGTACGTCCCTACAAGCCATTAGAACTAATGGGCCGTAAGGTTTATTTACGTGAAGGCTGTTACCTGTGTCACTCACAGATGATTCGTCCTTTCCGTGATGAAAAAGAACGTTACGGTCATTACTCTCTTGCAACTGAATCTATGTACGATCACCCATTCCAGTGGGGTTCTAAGCGTACGGGTCCAGATTTGGCGCGCGTAGGCGGCAAATACTCTGATGACTGGCACATGCTGCACTTACGTGCGCCACGCAGTGTTGTTCCTGAATCGGTAATGCCTAACTATGTTTGGTTAGATGATGCGACTATTGACCCTGCAACAACAGTTAAGACGATGGAAGTTATGCGCGATATGCCTATTTCTCCTGTTCCTTACACTGCTGCTGACATCGCCTCTGCTAAAGCAGAAGTTGAAGGCAAATCTGAAATGGATGCACTCGTTGCTTACCTTCAGGTTCTGGGCACAATGGTTAAGTTTGACGAAACCAAAGACTACCGTTAAGGGGTACGCGTAAATGTCTGACTTTTTTGAAACAGATTGGGCTGCAATGACACTGAATGACTGGGCGGGTCTCATCATCACCGTTGGCATCTTTTTTCTAATGATTTGGGCTTACGTTTACGCGTTTCATCCAAAGAACAAAGAGAAACTTGAATCTCATCGTTACGATGTTCTAAATGACGATGACATGGATTCAAACTCACAGAATGGGGACTCAAAACAATGAGTGAAGAAAATAAATTTCCTGGTGAAAATAACACCGGTCATTTCTGGGACGACGATCTACGCGAACTAGACAATGAGCCACCAACCTGGTGGACCATTGGCTTCCACGCAAGTTGGATTTTCGTAATTTTATACACACTGCTATACCCTTCATGGCCAATGATCGACACGCACTTTAAAGGCTTGTTAGGTTGGACATCTATTGGTGAATATCATGAAGACATGAAATCGATTGAAGCCGTACGTGCACCCTTTGAAACAAAAATAAAAGGCATGTCTGCTGCAGACATTCTTGCTGATGAGCAGTTATCAAAATACGTAACGGCATCAGGTAAAGTTTTATTTGGTGACAACTGTGCAGCCTGTCATGGTGCTGGTGGCCAGGGTAACGTTGGTTTCCCTGTGCTTGCAGATGATGTCTGGTTATACGGCGGTACAATTAGTGAAATTGAAGCCACTATTACAGGTGGTCGCCAGGGTATGATGCCAGGTCACGCAGCAACACTTGACGATGCAGAAGTTGCGGTACTATCAACAGCTATTGTGAATGGCAAAGTACTGGAAGAACCTGCCTACATGGAAGCTGGTTGCGTTGGTTGCCACGGTGGCGATGCAAAGGGTTTGAGCTTTATGGGTTCAGCTAACTTAACGGATAATATCTATCGTTTTACTGCGCAAGATCAATTAGCGTCAGTAGCACACACCATAAAGTATGGCGTAAATGACGCATCAAATACTGATACTCGCAACGCAGTTATGCCTGCTTTCGGTGGCGGCAAACTATCCAATACAGAGATCAAAAAGTTAGCTGTTTATGTTCATAAATTAGGTGGTGGACAATAAACCCCTATAGAAAGATCAGCAGCTAACAGAGGGAAAACCCTCAAACCAGTTACTTTACTGTTTTCGTCTAATAAGCCTTGGGAGGTGTAATATGGATGCAGTTGTAATTGGTTCAATCGCAACAGTGGTAGCAACAATTGTTGTGCTAGTCGGGTTCCTTTGGTACTGGGTTAGCAAAATAATGAAACGCCCAACCACTCACGATTGAGCTGCTAAAACTAAAGGGGCCTGGTGCCCCTTTAGTCTCTTCTAGAACGTGGTTTCAGAAAGAAATGACACAAGATACTTTTATTAATTAATGATGCAGATACACTGGGCACCTATAATTAATAAAAGTTTTTTTGTATCTAGAGCCCTAAAAACACTTAGTTTTTGCAGGTGCTTTTAATCAATAATATGTTGTGGAGTATTGTGTGGACCACAAAGCCGAAGATGTAGCTGTAAGTACTGATATTAGTACGGAAAAAAGTGCAGCTGAATTATATGCCGAAGCAGATCACTGGCATGTAAATACAGGTGATGAAATTATTCATGCAAAACGCATGGGTGGAAAATTTCGTGACTTAAAATGGATCTCCATGATGGTATGGGCGGTTTACTTCCTTGGCCCTTACCTACGCTGGAATGACAAACAAGCGGTTCTGTTTGATGTGCCTAATCGTAAATTCCACATTTTTGATATCACCATTCTACCGCAGGATGTGTGGTTACTCGCTCTAATACTTTTATTCTTTGCCATCATGCTTGCCGCTGTTACCTCGGTAGCTGGCCGTGTTTTTTGTGGTTACTTCTGTTTTCAAACTATCTGGACAGATATATTCACTCTGATCGAAGAAAAACTTGAAGGCTCTCCAGCCAAACGTCGTAAGTTAGACAATGCCCCCTGGAGTGCAGAAAAAATTAGAATTAAAGTGCTAAAACACAGCGCATGGATAAGCATCGGATTTATTACTGGCCTTTCTTTTACTGCCTGGTTCACTGATGCCTTTCAACTATGGGTAAATATTTTTACACTAGATGCTGGCTTATTTATTTACGTATTATTATTTACTTTCTCTGTAGGTACCTACGTGCTTGCCGGGTTTATGCGTGAACAAACCTGTTTCTGGTTATGCCCTTATGCACGTATTCAGGGTGTTATGTATGATACTCAAACAATCTTGCCAACCTATGACGTAGAACGTGGTGAGCCCCGTGGGAAATTAGCCAAGGGCAAACCCATAGAAGGCAATGGCGATTGTATTTCCTGCAACCAATGCGTCGCGGTTTGCCCCACGGGCATAGATATTCGCGATGGCCAGCAAGAGGGTTGCATCACTTGCGGCCTGTGTATTGATGCCTGTGATTCTGTGATGGATAAAATAGGCAAGCCACACGGGTTAATTCGTTACGCTTCTTTAGATGAAATGCATCACGTAGAAGTAAAAGCCTTTTTCAAACGTCCACGCGTTTTAATTTACATGGGCATTATTTTATTTTCAATTATCGGCATTCTGTATGGCTTAACCCATTTAGGCACATATGATCTAAAAGTTATTCACGAGCGCCAGCCCCTGTTTGTACAAATGAGCAACGGTGATATACAAAACAAATATGATTTAAAAATTTTGAATAAAACCGATGAAGAGATGCATATCAGCATTGTAATAACGGGTGCAGAAGGCATTAAAACCCAGGGCATCAGAGAAAAGATGACCTTAGCACCAGGCAAACTGACATCATTCCCCGTGTTTATACGTATTCCTAAAAAATATATACTGAGAGAACGTACACCTATTTATTTTACGATTGAATCCTATCAGGAATTTGGCGATTCAATTGAATATCAAAGTATGTTCTATGGCCCACACATGTAAATTAATGAGTACAGGTAAAATATCCAATGAGTGAAACAACTTTAGACGAGCAAGGCATGAAAAAAAATTCAATATCACAAGATAATCCCATAGCCCTAAAAAATCCCTGGGTACTTGGCTGGCTGGCTCTGGTTATTGTAGTACTAACGGTTAATATTGGCTTTATCAGTTTAGCGTTTATCACTAACCCTGGGCTTGTCGATAAAAACTACTACGAAAATGCACAAGACTACGAAAAAAACCTGGTTAAATACCGTGCTGCTCGCACAGCACTGGGCTGGACTTACCAGGCCAACTTTCCATCTAACCCGGTTATAAACAAAAAAGAGCTATACCGCTTAAGCGTCGTAGATAAAGTAGGACAACCTTTAACCGCTGCTATAATAAAATTTAATGGCTATCGCCCATCAGATGCATCCGCTGATTTTGAAACAAGCTTATCAGAAGTGGGAGCAGGCATTTATGAGGGCTATATAACTTATCCTTTAAAAGGTATTTGGGATATCACTGTAAGTATTACACGTGAAAAAGATCGTTATGACTTTACTCGCCGCGCAAGCATCGTAACTGAATAAATATTTGATGCTGCGCAAACATCATCGCGCATTTAAAATCATTTGTTGTTCCCGAAGTACTTTCGGGAGCACGCTAAAAGCCCGAAAATATATCGACTCATGACCCAAGTCTCCCCTGCTACCGACTCCACCTGTTATCACTGCGGCCTCCCGGTGAATGATAAAAATCGCGTAGAAAAAGTCATTCAGAAAAAAACACAAACATTTTGTTGCCATGGCTGCAGTGCAGTATGCGAAATGATTTATAACTCAGGTTTAGAGGGCTTTTACCAACGCACACCGGATGGGCAATTACTCGCGCCACCACCAGAGCCACCACAGGAAAGTCTTCTATATGATATAGATGAAATTCAGAGCGAGTTTGTTCATGAGATGGGCGAGATACGCGACATGCACTTAATTGTAGAAGGCATTCACTGTTCTGCCTGTGTCTGGCTAATAGAGCGTAGCCTTGCGAAACTACCGGGCATTGTTGATATAAAAGTTAATTTAGCCAACAAACGTTTATTGGTTCGTTGGAATAATACGCAAATAAAAATTTCCAGCATTATCGAACACCTTGGCAATATTGGTTACGCCGCCACGCCGTTTAATCCTGAAACCGCTGAAGGCACTATACAAAAACAGAACCGTGCTTTATTACTGCGCATGGCATTTGCCGCATTCAGCATGATGAATCTATTATGGATTTCAATTGCATTGTATAGCGGTGCAGACCAGGGTGAGTTTAAATCACTGTTTCACTGGGTCGGTTTTTTACTCGCCACACCGACACTGCTCTATTCAGGTTGGCCATTTTTAAAGGGTGCTTATACTGGGCTGAAATATTTAAATTTAACCATGGATGTACCCATTGCGATTGGTGCCGTTACAACCTACAGCTACTCTGTATTTGTGACCATCAGTGGCAGCAGCGTGGGTGAAGTATATTATGACACTGTGGTTAATTTTATATTCGTTATACTTGTTGGGCGTTTTCTTGAAGCAAAATCGAAACGTCATGCGGTCGCGGCCACTCAACGTTTAATGGATTTACAACCGCGCGTTGCCAATGTCATTCGCGATAACGAAACACATATAGTGCCAATTCGCGCCATACAACATGGCGAAACCATTTTAGTAAAACCCGGCGATAAAATTCCAGTTGATGGCGTTATTCTTTCTGGCGAATCATCTATTGATGAATCACTACTCAGCGGTGAGTCTGCGCCAGTTAAAAAATTAACGGGCGATAAATTATCTGCAGGCACCGTTAATATAAATAACGCCTTAACTGTTAAAGTGACGGCCATTTTACGCAACACATCATTAGGCAAAATAATTAGCCTGGTGGAAGAAGCGCAGGCGAGCAAAGCCCCCATACAATGTATTGCCGATCAGATTGTTCCGTGGTTTATTGCGGTTACGTTAGGCCTGTCGACCTTTACGTTTATCTACTGGTTTAGTGACGGCATTGAATTAGCCTTACTTGCTTCAACCTCGGTATTAATTATTACCTGCCCTTGTGCCTTTGGCTTGGCCACGCCTATGTCAATTGCTGTGGCTTCGGGCCTGGCGGCACGTCATGGCTTACTGATTAAAAATGGTGCTGTCCTGGAATATCTTTCCGGCATTAAGCATTTTGTGTTTGATAAAACCGGCACGCTTACTGAAGGAAAAATGCGCGTTAAAGAAATTTTTGGCGATAACAATGAAAATACTTTGCTTAACAAAGTCGCTCATCTGGAAAGTCTTTCTGAACACTCGATTGCTAAGGCGATATTATTAAAGGCTAATCAAAGCAAGCTGGCGATTAATACAGAAAAAGTATCCAAATTTACCAATGCACCCGGTTATGGTGTAATGGGTTTATTCGAACAACAAAGCATTATCGTCGGCAATGCCAAATGGTTAGAAAAAAACCAGATAACACTTGAAGCCTCATTTATTGTCAACGCCAGCAATCTTGAAACACAGGGTGTTAGTTGTGTACACATTGCGGTGAATAACTCACACCAGGGTTTCATTGCCATTGCCGATCAACTTCGTAGCGATGCAAAATCATTGATTGATAACTTACGCAAAGCAGGCATTGAGATCACGCTGTTAAGTGGCGATAAGCAAGCGGTTGCAGACGCTATTGCAAACGAGCTTGGCGGAATGAATGTAATCGCCGAAGTATTGCCCCATGAAAAAGATCACGTCATTCAACAATTGCAACAACAGGGTCAACAAGTCGCAATGATTGGCGATGGCGTAAATGATGCACCCGCCTTAATGAGAGCCGATGTAGGTATTGCCATTGGCTCTGGCACCGATGTATCAATGGAAAGCGCTGATATAATATTACTCAGCAATAAGCTCGATAAAATTCGCCTCGCATCTGCATTGTCTCGGCGTACCTTACGTACCATTCGGCAAAATATTGCGATGTCGATTACCTATAATATTATAATGGTACCATTAGCGATGATGGCCTTTATTACCCCCTTGTTTGCGGCCATCGCCATGCCCATAAGTTCGCTTGCGGTTATTGGCAACGCGGCACGTATTCGCACATTATTTAAAGACAAAGAGTAAAACGATGGACGTTATATACGCTTTAATACCACTGATGATTGGCCTTGGGCTGATCGGTGTCGTAATATTTATCTGGTCAGTGCGTAGCGGTCAATATGATGACCTTGAAGGTGATGCGAATCGCATACTGATGGATGATGACGATCCCTTATTACCTGAAAATCAAAAGAAAAAAAATGACAGTGTTAGCCCAGATGCGGATGAAGACTAAATATTAAACTACGTTTAGCACTCGCGTATTCTTAAATTTACAGCTTAATTTTCTGCACTCACCTGCTTCAAAATCTTTGCCAACTGCCTGGTTGCTGGCCCCGCCTGATCAGTATTGGCATAAATTAAATACAATATCCCGGTATGTTTTTGCCCCTGCACTAGCGGTAACCGCTTAAGTTCACCCTGCTCTAACGGTAATTCAATTTCTTTTTCCGGTAGCCAACCATAACCTAAGCCATGACTTATCACCTTGCGCGCTGACTCAATACTGGCCACCGCCCAGCGATGCGATTCATTTAACCAACCGGAATCGATGCCTTTACTGCCTGAGTCGCTCACCACTACATGGGTTTCTCGATTAAGGTCACTGGTGGTAATGCTGCGAGATAATGAATGCAATGGATGCTGAGGGTGTGCCACAGCAACAAAATTCACCTGAATTAACTCTTCACCTACAAACCCTTTTGGCACATATGGACTAATCACTAAATCGGCTTCATCATTAAGTAGCAGATCTTCAGCACCCGATAAAACCACTTCCTGTAACCTTATTCGCGTTTCCTTACTTATCGGCTCAAACTGTTTCAGCGCCTGCATCAGGCAGTGTGTTGGAAAGGCTGCCTCCACACCTAGGCGTATCTCCGCTTCCCAGCCCTGTTGTAAATGCTGTGCCTGCTGTTCTATTGCACTGGCATCTGCAAGTAGCTGTCGTGAGCGCTGTAGTAACACCTTACCCGCCTCACTTAACACCGCCTTGCGCCCTTCTATATGCATTAGCTGTATACCTAACTGCTCCTGTAGGCGCTTAACCGCATAACTGACTGATGATTGACTGCGATACAATTGCTCAGCCGCCTGTGCGTACCCGCCACAATCAACAACTGCCTGCAGAGTGCGCCACTGATCTAAGCTAACTTTTGGTGTCTTCATGCAGCTCAATATACATCTAATTATTAGATATTTAAAGCCTATATTATGCGCTTTTATATCTATTAAATTGCACCATAATAACAGCCATCAACTACAAGCATAAATCTAAACAAACAGGTGAAGACAATGGAAAAATTTACAGACTTGGCTGCAAGAATCTTACTGGGATTCATTTTCGTAATGGCAGGCTTCGGCAAACTCGGTGCAGCTTATGCTGGAACGGCGGGCTATATGGACAGTATGGGTATACCAGGTGGCTTATTACCGCTGGTTATTGCCACTGAAATTGTCGGCGGTTTAATGCTTATACTGGGTTTTAAAATTAAATGGGCTGCATTTGCATTAGCGGGATTCACCCTGTTAGCAGGCATTATATTCCACGGTAATTTTGCCGATCAAATGCAGTCTATTTTATTCATGAAAAACCTGGCCATTACCGGTGGTTTGCTACTGCTGGTTAATCACGGTGCTGGCAAACTCAGCATTGATAATAAACTATCGTAAAAGCAGCCAATCGTTATACATCCATATTACGGCCGCTGCATAACAAGAAGCGGCCTTTAACTAGATATCAGGAAACAACATGGGCATGTTAATCAATGGCGAACTCGCCAATAGTTGGCTAGATAAAGAAATAGAAGAAGGTGAGTTCAAGCGAATGGAATCCTTTTTTCGCCACTGGATAACACCGGATGGTAAAGCTGGCCCAACAGGAAATGCAGGGTTCAAAGCTGAAGCGGATCGATATCATCTTTATGTATCTGAAGCCTGCCCCTGGGCACACCGCACGGTTATTTTTCGTAAACTTAAAAAGCTGGAAAATGTAATAGGTATTTCCTATGTAGAAGCAGACATGCTGGACAATGGCTGGACGTTTGCTATAGACGGTAAATATCAGGATAACTTATATGGCTTTCGCTATGCCTATGAACTTTATCAAAAAGCAGATAGTCACTTTACTGGGCAGATTACCGTACCCATTTTATGGGACAAAAAAACAAATACAATTGTGAATAATGAATCATCCGAAATCATTCGTATGTTGAACCTTGCCTTCAATGAATTTACAGATGACAAAACAGATTACTACCCGGAAGAATTACAGGAACAAATAAACACCATTAATGAACTCATCTACGAAAATATAAACAATGGCGTATACCGTTGTGGATTTGCCAGCACACAAGCCGCTTATGAAAAAGCCTTCACAGAATTATTCGATCAGTTAAATAAAACAGAACAACGACTATCAACCCAGCGTTACTTACTGGGCAAAAAAATAACCGAAGCCGACTGGCGCCTATTCACCACTTTAATACGTTTTGATGCCGTGTATGTCGGCCATTTTAAATGCAATTTAAAACGCATTAGCGATTACCCCAACTTATCAAATTACTTGCGCGAGCTATACCAAATAGCGGGCATCGCAGAAACAGTGGATATAGATTATATCAAGCGCCACTACTACTATAGCCATACCAGTATTAACCCAACACAAATAATACCTGGAGGACCCTTGTTAGATTTTAATAGTGCGCATGATCGAGATAGAGAGTATTAATTTTTTCTAAATAACCAGGGCTATTTAATCCTGCTTAATTTATCATTAACCATTTATTTACACTATTAAGTAGCTCTGCATCTTTATCCACAAAAAAATGATTGGCACCTGTGACTACTTGTTGTGAATAATTTTTATTTTTTGACCCAGCCTGTTTTCTCATCTGCGATGAATCAAGCACATAATCCAGATCTTTTTCACCGTATAAATCCAGTACCGGTATATTAATATTTTGTAGCGCTAATACGGTATCCATTCGCTTATCATTACGAGGCCCCGGCATGCCGATAGCAACAAATGATCTGATGCTGCTGTTTTTATTGTTTGACAAATAGTACGCCGACATAGCTGAACCCAAGCTGTGCGCTACAATTGATATTTTTTTAATACCCTTAGCCTGTAAATTTTTTATAGCCGCATCAATACGCGGGGCGACTTCATCAAATAAAGGCGCATATTCCTGGTATTCGGCTTCGTTATCTAATACCGGCATTTGAATAGATAAAGTAGCCCAGCCACTTTCTGCTAATTTCGTGCGTAACGGATAAACCACCTCTTGCCAATTGGGGTGTACACCAGAACCATGTATTACAATGACACCTCCTCTTGTAATATCAGTAGCTGATTCTGTGTATATCGCTAAGGCTTTATGTTTGCCTAAATCAAGCCACTCGGCCTCCCCATCTATCAGGTAGTCAACGATCTGATCAGCCCAGCGCTTTTCTTTACCCAAATCAGATGCTTGTGCAATATTTAACAGATTAAACATGATTAAAATTAGAGGAACTATGATTTTCATGGCACGAACTCCTTAGATACATGTTTTATTGATTAACTACAGATTAGCAAATAATTGGAGATAGACCATTATCTATTTTAGATACAAATGAAAAATTTACCCTGTAGTTTTTTGATAGTTGTTTGATTGACGAGACCCAGAGTATAACCTGAAATCTAAGGTCACTACTCAAGCGAAAAGTTACCACACCAATGCAGTTGATACGTGTTAGCGCTAAAAATATGAGCTTAATACGCATGAATGTTATTTCTAGTTTTACGCTGCTGTCGATAGAGTGTACATTAACCTTTATATTTTAAACTCCTCAGGGTAAATACATATGAAAATTTTAATGGTACTCACATCTCACGATCAACTAGGTGACACTGAGTTTAAAACAGGCTTCTGGCTAGAAGAATTTGCCTCGCCTTATTATATTTTCAAAGATGCGGGTGTCGATATTACCCTGGCCTCACCAAAGGGCGGACAACCACCATTAGACCCTAAAAGCGATGAAGCCGACTTTCAAACAGAGGCGACTCATCGTTTTAAGGCCGACAAGAATGCACAAGCGGTACTCGCAAGCACCCATAAACTGTCTGATGTTTCTGCAGATGATTATGACGCTGTATTTTACCCTGGTGGACATGGACCTTTATGGGACTTAAGCAATGACTCACACTCCATTGCGCTGATTGAAACCATGTTTGCTGCGGGTAAACCGGTTGCTGCGGTATGCCACGCACCCGCGGTTTTGCTGCACACTAAAATGGCCGATGGCTCACCCTTAGTAAAGGGAAAATCAGTTACCGGCTTTAGTAACGCCGAGGAAGATGCCGTACAACTCTCGCAGATTGTGCCCTTTTTATTAGAAGACAGTTTAAAAGCTAGTGGTGCGAACTATTCAAAAGGTGAAGACTGGCAGCCTTATGCCGTTAAAGATGGTTTATTAATCACTGGACAAAACCCGGCTTCCTCCGCCGCAACCGCCAATGCCTTACTGGGTTTACTCCAGTAAGACTCTACCCGGCTGATAATGAAGCAAACACCGTAACAAATGTATTAATGGGAAGAGATAATGTCTTACTTAAGGCATTATCTCTGTTGATTATATGCCTTACAAAAAATCCTCAATAAACCAGGCCGCAAAAGAATGCCGCCCCGTTACATTGGCCTTTTGGTAAATTGATGACGCCTGCTGCCGAATGGTTTTTTCTGCCGTCCCCCTGACTATCGCTATTTCTTTTAGTGACAAACCTTTAAGCAGCAACTGCCCCACTTCCTTTTCACTTTTTGATAGCCCCCAATCCGAAAACTGGGTAGCCATTATATCGGCCAGAGTTTTACGCGCATCAATTAAGCGCGCATTATCAGGTACGGGTAAATTACGTGCATCTTCCAATTGCTGATTAAGCATTTTAATTTCGCTACTCTGCACTCGAATGTTTTGTAATATCCACGCCAGGGCACTAATCGCCACAATCAGTACAATAGCCTCCTGAATCACATGCGCCGTTTTCACCCCATGCATCAAATCTGATATTAAATCACCGGCACTGGCCAATATAACCAGCAGGAAAATAAGTACCGTAACAAACTCTTTAGTAAACAGCCGAAGCATCAAAATAATCCTCTACAAAGCGTAAAAATGCATAGGACATATGTCCTGTTAGGCCCCACTTAGGGCATCTGCCTGATGTATTAGCCCATACAAAGCCCAATAATCATACTACGACGAATATTTAAGAGTAACAAACAATGAAACAGGGCACATATGTATGGGATCCATTAATAAGGGTATTTCACTGGAGCTTAGTGCTCACTTTTACGCTCAGCTACCTCACCGGAGATGAGTTTGAAACGGTACACGCATATTCTGGCTACCTAATCCTGGCTTTAATCTCTGTGCGTATCGTATGGGGATTTATCGGTACAAAGCATGCGCGATTCAGTGATTTTGTGCGCCCGCTTCCCGAGGCCATAAGCTACCTTCGCGGACTCGTCACTGGCGATGCGAAGAAATACACGGGGCATAATCCTGCCGGTGGCCTGATGGTATTAGCATTACTAAGTAGCATTACCATTACGGGCATCACAGGACTTAAAGCGTATGGTGTAGAAGGCCATGGCCCACTGGCATCCACACCCACTGAAACCATCAGTGAAACAAGACTTAATTCAGTAGCGGCAAACTCTACTTATATGAAATCAGCAGATGACGACGATCATGATAAACAATATAAAAATGCTGAGCATAATGAGCACGACGAGGAAGATGAGGTCTGGGAAGAACTACATGAATTCTTTGCCAACTTCACGGTATTATTGATAATACTGCATGTATTAGGTGTTTATATTTCAGCTTACCGGCATAAAGAGAAGCTGGTAAATGCCATGATCACAGGTTACAAAGAATCAACCAAAAAATAACATACAGGGGCAATATATTATTTATGCCTAAACCCTGTACTTAAGTATTTTTTATTCTAATCTTAAATATAATCGCGTAGGCCGGATCAAGCGAAGCGGATCCGGCTTTTTTGAATCACACTGGTGGATCCGCCTTGCTTGATCCACCCTACTTAGATTAACTCTCAGTTGTCAGAACACATCGAAATCATTAAATTAACCAGTCAGATTGTATCTGAGCTACTACAAATAAGGCTACTACACCTGAAGATGCCGATATTATGCATAGCTGGGCTCAGTCATCTTATGCCGCGGCATTAAGAGCCACAGCTAAAAAGACAAAAAAATAATACTGCTTTTTACCCTCTATGTTCTATAGCCTAATCTTTCTCAGCAAACGAAATAGCCCCTACACCCGTACCACGAAATCTTACTATGGCTATTTTCCCTTCATCATCTTTTAATGAAAGCACTTTACCCTCTTCGCTTTCATCACCAATAAATTCAGATGCCTCCATCGTCGGTTCACGCTTTAATAATGACTCTGGCGCTGTTACATTTTTTGTACCCCAACCGTCCGGTTTTTTAGCCTTATTAAAGGCTGCAACCGCCAGGCTAAACTTGGCCTCTAATTCAATTATCTCATCCAGGTTTTCTGCATTAAATCCATTTAGCAGCTTTTTTATAAACTCTCGATCAAAGCCTTCTTTTATTTTTTTAGCTAAAGCATAAGGCTGACCTGGTATTGCACTTAAGCGGATAGGTGCTTCTGCAGCAACTGATCGTGGCTTGGGTTTTGCTCTTTCTTTACCCTCCACATAGGCGGCGGCTTTTTCTATGTAAATTTCTTCTGGGTTTTCCTGTATCGCACGGGCAAGGCTGGCGCCTTTTACATCATCCCATTCACGCTTAGCAACCACAGAGGGCGATACACCCTCCTCTTTAGCCATTTCAAATAGGCAATTCGCGTGACAATGCTGGAAATAATCTTTAATCACCGGGGTCAATGATAAATACGCTTCAATTTTTTCCATGCCACTTTTCCCGGGATAACCCGCACCAAAAGGTGGCTTCGCCTCTATATAATGACGCAATGATTTAAAGGCCGCACCACTTTCATCATTTAATTTTTTCCAGCCTTCTACTTTGCAAAACAGCGCCATCGCCTCGGCAAATTTTTCTATTTGCCCACCCTTTTTAATCATTTCATGCTGAGTTTCTACTGTATTTTCTTGCTTTGTCATAACACTCTAAATTCTTTAAATTAATAGGGATTTGGTGGCCACAGAAACAGCTGAACCGACTGCGACTATATGGCCTAAGTTGCGTATTTTACATTGCAGGGCGATTTTTGAAATAGATTAAAGCCAAGCTAATATAAATGGATTATATAGACAATCAAATAGCATTAACGTTAAAGCACAATAACTGCATTACGACCTGCATCTGTTGCGCTGTAGCGCTCGGTTTATGTATTCATATATACCATTGATGGAACCATCCGCTACATATTGCTTTAAGACAACGAAATTCAATCCTGTATATCTGTGTAAAAACAGGCAAAACTCTCACCTTAAAACATCTTATTTGTATTAAATGACACATTTGCATGTGTTTTTTCTGAAATTTGCATAACTGACAATTTTAGATATAGGCTAAAGGAGGGTGATATCCAATTAATAGCATTAAATACAAAGACTTATTTAAATAGGATTTAACATATAAATTAACTAACAATTTACGCGTAATTATGTGTAATTTATAAATGTAAATATTTATAAAATTATATACGCTAAAATAGATACACTAAATAACGGACTATGGAAGGCGGGTAAAAAATGGACGAAATTAAGCCAATAGATAATAAAAAAAGACTATTAACATCCAAAGATGTTGCCAACCAGCTGGGGGTTTCGCCGGTCACTGTACGAGTATGGGCTCAAGAGAACAGGCTGCCTTTTGTCACAACTCCAGGCGGTCACAGACGCTTTAAACAAGAACAGGTCAATGAGTTTGCGCAACAGTATGGCTGCCGAAAATCGGCATCTCTTTCCATCTTAATAGTCGATGATGATGTTCAACATGCAGAGCTTTTATCAGAGTATTTTAAGTATATGCCATTAGATACACAGACCTATATTGCACATGATGGCTTTGAAGCTGGACAGCTTATTAATAAAGTAAAACCGGATTGTGTACTGCTCGATTTAATGATGCCGGGGATGAATGGATTTTCTGTATGTCAACGTATTAAAGATGATCTTACAACCACAAATATACGCGTAATTGCAATGACCGGATACACTGATTTAGAGAATGTGCAACGGATAATGTTAGCTGGTGCCGAACAATGCTTAAAAAAGCCCATTAGTCGGCAAAGTATATATAAGCTTTTTGAGTAGAGCATTTTTGCAGGGTAAAAAGATACAGAATTTACACGCTACGACTAAAAACACCGAAAATAGGGGAAAATAGAACTTCAATATGATGTTTACGATTGTTTATTCAGTGCCAAAGCAACTAAATCATTCCATTCAAAAGCACTGTCACTGCGCTATTTTTTATCTACAGGCGTAAAAAAGGGGCTTTAAGCCCCTTTTTTATTGCAACTGACTAACTATTACTTCTTTTTAGCAGCGCTTTTTTTAGCTTTCTTCTTAGTCTTCTTTTTAGCAGCAGGTTTTTTAGCTGCTGGTGCAGAACTAACCTGTAAAGACTTTAGTAACGCATCTGTGCGCTTAGTAACTTCTTTTGTTTCTGCTTTAACAGCAACTGTTTTAGCTTTAACATCAGCTAACTTTGCTTTTAACATTGCTAACGGATTTTTTGCTGCAGTTGTTTTTTTCTTAGCTTTTTTCTTTACGGCCATTTCTTACACCAAGTATTGATTGAAAGTCGGTATCATATTCTTTTTTGATTAAAAATCATACAATTTATTTTAGTTTCAGTCACACTTAAACTTTACTTGCCCATAAGTATTTTCATAAACACTTTTTTTTGTTCAAATTTTCCACAAGTGAGGATTAAGATATTGAATAAATGCATCTACTTTAATAAAAAAATCTCACAGCCAATCTTGTGGTTTTAAGTATTTTTCGTACAACTCAGCTTCTGCACTACCTGCTTCTGGCTGCCAGTTATAACGCCAGCGGACATTCGGCGGCATTGACATTAAAATTGACTCTGTACGGCCACCAGACTGTAACCCAAACAGCGTACCTCGATCGTATACCAGATTAAATTCTACATATCGGCCACGCCGATACAGTTGAAAATCGCGTTCACGTTCGCCAAACTCAGTTGATTTACGCTTTGCTACAATAGGGCGATACGCTTTAACATAACTCTCAGCCACACTCTGCATAAAGGCAAAACTTTTCTCAAAACCCCATTCGTTCAGGTCATCAAAAAACAGGCCGCCAACACCACGCGGTTCATCACGATGTTTTAAATAAAAATATTCATCACACCATTTTTTATATTTAGGATATACCGCTTCACCAAATGGTACACACGCATCTTTAGCGGTTTGATGCCAGTGTTTCACATCTTCATCATGGGTATAATACGGGGTTAGGTCGAAGCCACCGCCAAACCACCAAACCGGCTCTTCGCCTTCTTTTTCCGCCACAAAAAAGCGTACATTAGCATGTGATGTGGGTACATATGGGTTATGCGGGTGAATAACCAGAGAGACTCCCATCGCCTGAAATGAGCGCCCAGCAAGCTCTGGGCGATGCGCTGTGGCCGAGCCCGGCAAACTATCACCATATACATGGGAAAAGTTTATACCGGCGCTTTCAAACACCGCACCATCAGCCATTACACAACTTTTGCCACCACCGCCCTGCTCCCGTTGCCATTCATCCACTTCAAATGCCTTTGCACCATCTTCTTCAGCTAAGGCATTGCAAATATTTTGCTGTAATTGCAGTAGGTAGGTTTTTACCGCTTCGATATCGGGAATTGTGCTGGCTGCGCTCACTTGAGGTATTCCTGTTAGTTTGGTGTTTATGCAACATGACTGTTGCTACATTAAATATGTGAAATATGTGTCCTGTGTTACTCCGTCACCGCTACACTTTTCAATGGCTGCACTAATGTATCAAAATTTTGCGGCATCACATACTGAATCACTTCTTTGTTCTCTTCGCTTAACGCAACATCAATGCCTTTATCTGGATACAACCAGTGAATAGCATCACTGCTTGAATCCGCCAACTTCTCAGCGGGTATACCAAAGCGTTTTTCTATAAGTTCTGCGTTTAAATTAATAGCGGGTAAGTACGTAATGGATGCGATAGCCGCCTCGCGTACGCGCCGTGCATCTTCAGATGACAGGGTTACCTTACGCGTGCCACTACCCAGTGTTGCTATGCGCGCACCACGATTAAACATAATTTCAAGTTCATCCTGTGGCAAGGCTATCGACATCACCATCTTGGATTTAAGGCCGCCGATTTTTACTTCAGCAAAAAAAGCTTCAATAACGGGTGGTGTATTTTTAGCGCTAAACAGGGTTAATTCGGCTGTTTCTTTAAACTGTCTTTCAGCGTCCCCTAAAGAGCTTTGTCCAACGATTAAACTAAACACCTGAGTGTGCCCAGATTCTAGAACGTCAACTTGCCAGGGAAACCCTGCGTGCACTTCATTAGGGTTTTTAAGTGAAGAGAGATATACACCAGCCAATAACGCCAACACTGTAAAGCCTAATACTTTGAGGAAAATATGCTTAGTTAGCATTAAAGTACTTGCTCCTGTTTAACATCATTCACTTTAGCCAAATTTTCATCAATCGGGATTAATGCATTTTCTGGAAAACGTTCAGAAACCCATTTTGGCAGCATCGATTTTTTTGCCTGATGCAGTGATTCAGATTCAAACACAATCAATCCCAGTACGGTCACCATAATCGGCAAAAATGCGACGCCGCTAAATGCCCAATGCTGTGGCTTCATATCACCACCCGATACCCAATAAATAATCCCCAGTACTAAGCACATTGCCGTTAACATCAACAAGAAAAAACCACTACGTCTAGCGGCTATTTGCCAATGCCCGCTGACATACCATGAGGCATTTTTTTTAGCGCGACCCGCGCCCCAAAATAGATACGCCAGGCTCACGAAAGAAAAAACAGGCACAATTACAATGTATTGTATTAGAGAGCTGGCACTCAAAATGGCAACAAAGACTAATACATGGTTAAAAATTAAATTGGTGAGAAAAATTTCATGGGGAACGCGTGCTTTCTTGAGGTCTTCTGCTGAAACGTCGTAAGTCATCGGGTACTGCCTGTGGTGTTACAAATCCTCCGCATTGTAACATTAATAAACGCTTAATTACCCCCTATAAGCCAGCAAATCAGCGCGTAAACAGGCGGTGGTAATTGGCCTTGCTCAACTCAGCGATAGTTTCCACACTACAGCCACGCACCTCTGCCAAACATTCAGCCACATGCCCTACCCAACCAGGGTGATTTTGTTTGCCCCGGTGTGGCATGGGTGCCAAATATGGCGAGTCAGTTTCAATCAAAAAATGATCATCCGGCACCTGCCGTGCCACCTCTCTCAAGGCTGCCGCATTTTTGAAGGTGACGATGCCCGAAAACGAGATATACATGCCTAAGTCTATGGCCTGTTTCGCCATATCCCAACTTTCAGTAAAGCAATGCAACACCCCGCCACAACGCTCAACATTACCTTCGCGCAATATATTCAGGGTATCTTGTTGTGCATCTCGGGTATGGATTATCACCGGCTTTTTAAGCTCGTTCGCCGCCTGCATATGTACTTTAAAACTAGATAATTGTTGTTCCTGGGTTTCTTTGGAGTAGTAATAATCTAAGCCGGTTTCACCAATCGCCACCACTTTAGGATCACCCCCCAGCTCGATTAATTTCTGTAGTTTTATTATGTCATCTTGCGCATCGCAAGGATGCACACCCACTGAAATATCAATCTGCGGGTGCGCTTGCACCAGCTCCTTCATCGCCGGGTAGTCTTCAAGATTAATCGACACGCAGAGCATACGCTCAACCTGAGCTTGCTGAATGCTGGTCAGCAAATTGGTAAAACTGTTGTCGAAATCTTTTAAATCGATACGATCAAGGTGGCAGTGTGAATCAATAAACATGGAATTAACTTTGAGGGGATTTATATGAATAACGATAGGCGGCTAATCAGTGACTAACCGCCTGCAGAGATATTACATGGTATGGGTTGTACGATCTGACTTTAGCGCACCGGCAAGGTAGGTTTCAATTTTGGTGCGGGTTGTGCCGTTATCCTGTGGCCCAAATTGCACGCCAATACCGGATGCCTTATTACCTTGCGCACCAGGCGGTGTAATCCAGATGATTTTGCCCGCAACCGGCAAGCGTTCTTTATCTTCCATTAGGGTTAACAGCATAAATACTTCCTCGCCTAAACCGTAGGTTTTATTCGTCGGTATAAACAAGCCACCATTACCAATAAATGGCATATAAGCTGCGTAAAGTGCTGCCTTATCTTTAATAGTGAGTGAAAGTATTCCTTGTCTTGGTGCGCCGCCTGCAGCCATGTTTTATGCCCGTTTTAATTGTTTGTGCCATGATAATAGCAAATCTTCCCATAACAATTGAGTATTCAGTGGGATAGATTGCAATTGTTTTTGTTTAATTAGCTGATCCAGGTACTCATATAGACTTTGTACACTAGACCTGTCAACTAACTTCATTAGTTCAGATTGATATGATTGATGCACCAAACCCGCCTGCTCACCACATTGATGCAATTTCACTAAGTCCTGTACCCAGTCATATAACCAGTTAAGCATATAGGCCAATGGGAGTTTAGATAAGCGCTCTGCCTGTTCAAGCAATGGCTGATTGTTAGCCACAGAGAGCAGCGTTTGTATTAATTGCTGATGATTGCCAAGCAAGTCAGAGTCTTTCAACTGCATCGCCAGTAAAGGCGCACCATGCGCCAAACTCAAGAGATCTATCGGCTGATCAACACCCTGTTCTTCTAACCACTTAATTGCCTGCGGTGACTCTGGCTGCGTGAAATTAATAAGCTGACAACGCGAACGTACCGTAATGGGTAATTTTTGAGGGCTAGAGCTGACCAGTATCAAAACTGAGTCACTTGCGGGCTCCTCTAAGGTTTTTAGCAGGCTATTCGATGCATTGATATTCATATCATGTGCATCCACTATCACCACCACCTTATAGCCGCCAAACTGGCTGGTTAAGGTGAAGCGAGCAGACAACTGCCGTATCTCGTCAACCTTAATAACTTTACCCTTGTCTTCTGCCTGCAACGTCAACATATCAGGGTGCGTTTTCGCCGCTAATAACTGGCAGGCAGAACACACACCACAGGCAAAACCATCTGTTGATTGATTTTGGCACAAAAGGCTATTCGCCAAGTGCAGCGCAAAGTCTAGCTTCCCTAAACCCTCTGTGCCGACTAAGAGCAACGCGTGAGGCAGCTTACCCGCCTGCAGTTGTAGCTGGACTTTTTGCCACTGAGTTTGTTGCCAGGGATAATTCATCTAGAAATGCTTTTATATGTATGTAATAAGGTTATTTAATCAGTGAATACTACTATCTGCATGGCAAAATCACCATAAACAATGGATTTTAAATAGCTTATTCCGTTAATCCGAATTTCCTTAGGGGCTCATAAAAAAACCAGCATGGTAACTATACTTAATTTGATGCCTCGCTAAAGAACACCAAACTCCCCCCATCGACAGGCATCTGTTTATCTGACAAAAGGAGACTTTAATTATGATGTTGAATGTAGCCGGCAAAAGCGTAGAAACAAACGAACAGGGATTTATCAGCAACCTTGCTGATTGGAGTGAAGATTTTACCGAAACCATTGCAAAGAATGATGGTGTCGATTTATACAATGATCACTGGGAATTGATTCTTTATTTCAGAGCCTATTACGAAGAAAATCAGGTATGTCCTACCATGCATAAAGTCGTGCGTGAGCTAGGTAAAAAAAATACGCATTTTCATCATCAAAAGGAATATGAAAAACATATTTACAAGCTGTTCCCATGTGACCCAACGCATGAGGTATGCAAGTTAGCGGGCCTGCCTATGCCGCAACCGGATGACTAGTTTTTGATGCACCAGTCGCTCAGACTTAAACTAACAGTCACCGTAAAAAACGGCTAACTGTCAAGCCTGAGCGACTACAGCTTACCTACTTCCAACATCTTCTTAGTTAATTCTTCCATATGTGGATCATATTTCACAAATGATTGAATTTTCATACTGTTCATTGTCTCTAGCAATTTCATGCCCGGCGGATTTTTATCCATCATTAATAACTCGTTGCGAAACTTCTCCACCAGTTCTGCTGGCATGTTATTACGTGCAGCAATTACATTCTCAGGATATTCATCGCTAATCGCAATAATATTCAACTCACCTGTTTCAATTTTTTTACTCATTAATTTATAATTCACTCCGCACATAGACGCAGCATCATAATCACCTAAAAGTACGCCATGAATAGAATTCGATAAATTTTTAGTGAATATTTCTTTATTGTCGATTCCACTTTTTAAGCCGGATTTATTTAAAAGCGCCCTTGGTGCAAGATAACCACCAGCCCCCATAGGACTAACATAAGCAATATTTTTACCCTTCAAGTCTTCAATCGTTTTAATGCCACTGTTTTGCTTAACAAATACCTCGCTACGGCTAGTCGTCTTACCTGCAATATTCTTCATTTGCGCTACAGCAATCACATTATCAAGCTGTTTTAAGCGATAAAATACATGTGAATTAATATAAAAGAAATCAACTTCACCTTGCGTAATCGCTTCCTTCATTTTACCGAAGCCTCTGGGAACAGTGATTTCAACCGGAACATTCAATTGCTGGCTCATATAATCAGCAAATGGCTGCCATTTGGTATATATACGAGATGGCTGGGCAATCGATAACACACCAAAGCGTATTTTTGTGATTTCTTCGGCCATACTGATGCTATGCCCAAGGCCAGGCAATATCATCAGTAAAAGGATTCTCGATCTAAATACAGCGCTTAAATTTGACATAGAGGAACCTTACATTACATCGCGGATTCAGGTTGCTAGTGCAACAGCTGGTTTAATTCCAAAAAATACTTTATTAGATTTTTTAAATCCTAAACATTTTTTTGGACGGTTGTTCCATTAGTTTGAAAAAAATATCCTTATTTAAAGCTGATAAAACTTCATTAATAATTACTCGACGATAATAAATTTATGCCAAAGTTATAAGAGAATGTTATAGCCGATTCATAGATAGTTATTTAAAATAGTATCTATTTGTTGCTGCACCGAATCTAAATCACCTGATGCATCGACAATTTTCATTCTTTCTGGATCTGCATTAGCACGTGCAAGATAGGTTTCTCTCACTCGATTAAAAAAATCATCACGTTCCTGCTCAAAACGATCAGGCGCACTGCGCTTACCTGCACGCTCACGGCCTACTTCAATAGGTACATCTAATAATATCGTCAAATCAGGCCGTAAATTACCTAATACCCAATTCTCTAAAGCTTCAATACGTTTTATGTCTAACTGACGACCACCGCCTTGATATGCATAAGTCGCATCAGTAAAACGATCACATAAAACCCATTTCCCCTGATTTAAGGCTGGTTTAATTACCCGTGCCACATGCTCGGCACGTGCAGCAAACATCAACATCAATTCTGTATCATCCGCCATACCTTTATACTCTTCACCCAGCAACATACCACGCAAGGCTTCACCCAATGCCGTACCACCTGGCTCTCTGGTTTCTATAAACTCAATGCCTTTCTTATTGAGCAGAGATTTTATATATTCCATATTCGAAGTTTTACCGACACCCTCTGAACCTTCTAAGGTAATAAATAATGGACGACTCATTTGTGCGTTCCCTCTGAACCTTCTAAGGTAATAAATAATGGACGACTCATTTGTGCGTTCCCTCTGAACCTTCTAAGGTAATAAATAATGGACGACTCATTTGTGCGTTCCCTCTGAACCTTCTAAGGTAATAAATAATGGCTTTGTCATGAAATTATTTCTTTTTGCGTTTGCGCTGATGAACATCTACCGCATATTCATGTTCTTTAAGCGTTTTAGAAAAAATATGTCGACCTGATCCATCTGACATGGCGACAAAATAAATGTATTCAGTCGAATCTGGCTTGCTGACTGCATCAAGTGCACCCTGCCCTGGCATTGCTATTGGCGTCGGCGGCAAGCCCTTTCTTGTATAAGTATTGTATGGTGTATCTTTGCGTAAATCTTTAAACCGAATATCACCTTTATAATTATCACCCATGCCATATATTACGGTAGGATCCGTTTGTAGTCGCATCCCCTTTCTTAAACGGTTAATAAATACACCAGCAATTTTTTTACGTTCTTCTACACTCGCACTTTCTTTTTCGACAATGGATGCAAGCGTCAGCGCTTCATAAGCTGAGTTTAACGGCAAGTTAGTGTCACGAGAATTCCATGCCATTTCTAATCGTTGTTTTTGCTGTTGATAAGCCTGTCGCAATAAATCTATATCACTCATACCTTTAGGGAAACGATAAGTATCCGGAAAAAAACGACCTTCTGGGTGTTCTCCGGTATAGCCTAATGCCTGCATAATTTGCTGGTTATTTAACTGCTTCAAATTATGTTTTAAATGAGGTGATGCATTTACCTGCTGCATCACCTCTTTAAACGTAATACCTTCAACAAGGGTTAGACTATATAAACGAACTTTGCCTTTTTGCATTAAACCAAAAAACTCTAACACGGTCATATTTTGATTAAGCTGGTATTCTCCCGCTTTAAGCAATCGAGCACTTCCGGTTGCTCTTGCCAAAATTGAAAAATACATCCGATTGGAAATAATATTTTTCTTTTCAAGATCACGCGCTAATGCAGAAACACTGGTTCCAGGCGCAAAATGATAATACTGCTCGCCATCTACACCTAGCGGCTTATTTAGAAAAAAATAAAAATCCACAGCTAGCGCACTGCATACTATAAAAATTAAACCTAATATTTTTTTCATCATAAATTTCTCAGGCTTGTGTATTCAATGAATCACTTAAGCAGGCCTGTATTGCTTTAACTCGATCTGTTATTAAAAAGTCATATTGCTGATCTGTCACCAATATTTTAGTAACAGGCCAAAGCCCAATTAGACTATTCGTTATAAAAACCGAATCCATATGTAGAAAATTCTGTTTACTAATATCAATAATATTAACGGGAATATTATTTTTTTCTGCCAGTTCAATTACATGTTGGCGCATCACACCCGCCACACCCGAATATTCCAGTGAGGGCGTATATAGCTCATCGTCTAACACACAAAACACATTGCTCATTGTGCCTTCTATAACATGCTGATTTTGATCCAGCATAAACCCTTCGGCTATTGTCGAATCATTCCATTCATTACGCGCAAGCACATTCTCTAACCGGTTTAAATGTTTAATACCCGCCAGTGCCGAATTCATAGATACAGGCGTTTCACATAAGCAGCTCGTCACGCCTGGAGAATTACTTTCAGAGTACTCAGGCCACGCATAGGCAGCGCTTATCCTGCTTACGCTATGCTCATTTCCATAAGCATAAGCTCGACCTGAAACACCTCGCGTTACAGTTAACTTAATCACAGCATCACCAGACAGGTCTAGCTTTTTTATGTCATCAAGCCACAGCGACTCGTCAACTGAGGCCAATGACAGGCGCTCTGCTGATTGCTGCAAGCGCTGCAAATGTTCATCCCACAGCTGCAGCTGTCCATTTTTATAAGCAATGGTTTCGAACAGACCATCACCGTATTGAAACCCACGATCACGTACATCAACAGTGGTTTGTTCACTGCCATTTACGAGTATTTTATTCATCCTTAACGATTCCCTGTTTGTAATGCATGGATAAGTCCTTTTGCCTTTGCGCGCGTTTCATTTAATTCATTTTCTGGATTTGAGTCTACTACAATTCCACCACCAGCTCTAAACTGCAGTTTATCTGCCTCCCGCGTAATGGTACGAATTAATATATTTAAATCCATACTGCCATCATGATTTAAATAACCCAAGGACCCCGTATATGCGCCTCGTCCGAGCTGTTCTAACTCAGCCAGAATTTCCATACAACGAACTTTCGGGCAACCGGTAATCGTACCTCCAGGGAATACCGCAGCGATTAATTGCCCTGGTGTCATATTTTTTTGCGCTTTACCGCGGACATTCGAGACAATATGGTGCACGTGCCGGTAGCTTTCCAGTGCCATCAATTCATTAACTTCTATACTGCCCGGCTCACAAACCCGGCCTAAGTCATTACGCTCAAGGTCAATCAACATAATATGCTCAGCACGCTCTTTGGGGTGTGCCAGCAACTCTGTTGATAAATTTTCATCTGCCACTTTATCTGCAGCACGCGGCCGCGTACCGGCTATTGGTCTGGTTTGTATATTGCCATCTTTCACCTGAATCAATCGTTCGGGAGATGAACTGATAATCGCCCTGTCACCCAAAGTCACCAGGGCATTAAACGGCCCTGGGTTAGATTGACTGAGCTGATGAAATAAACTCGCATGATTAACAGCAGATGTTAATTTCGTTTGCCAGCGGCGCGACAGGTTCACCTGAAAAACATCGCCATCTACAATGTATTTATGTAGTTTTTTATGCTGCTGAAGATAAGCCGTCTCATCATCTTCCTGCATTCCATCTATATTAAACAATTGGCAATAGCTGGATGGATCGACTGAGTCCTGCAGATCAGATTCAATATCCTGTGCGCATTCACTATATGCTGTTTCACACAGCAGAAACGCCTGTTTCTTGTGTGAATCTATAATCACCGCAGCAGGAAACCGACTTGCAAATGCAACGGGCAAACCATCTTCAGCCATTGGCAAGCTTAAGCCCGTTTCAATTTGCTGAGCAAGCTCATAACCCAGGTATAAAAACCAGCCACCGGTAAAGGGTAAATCACTTGCTGTAACAGCAGGTGTTATTGCTTGTTTAGCGGCTAGCCAGGCGGTATCTAACCGCTCAAGAAAACAGCTATCATCACTTGTAATAGTTTGCTGCGGACAGGCGAATAAAATATCAAAGCGCGCAATATCATGATTATCATCGCCACAAATTGCAGTTTTATTACTGCTTAATAAATGAGGGTAACGCTCAGGGTTATTGGCATGAAGTGCCAACAGGTCTGGAATATTCGCAAGGGCCTTAATTATCAAAGGCTGAGGCATAAGTTTTAAAGCCCAAATAGTCTAATAACTAATTACCCTCGCCGCTTTTATTAACCAACCGGGAGGATAGTCATTAAATTTTCTTAAATAAAATAGAACCGTTTGTGCCACCAAACCCAAATGAGTTCGATAACGCATATTCCATTTTCATGTCACGTGCAATGTTTGGCACATAATCTAAATCACAGTCTGGGTCCTGGTTATCTAGATTGATGGTTGGCGTGGCAACCTGATCATGTAAACTCATGACAGAGAACACCGCTTCAATTCCACCCGCAGCACCTAATAAATGGCCTGTCATCGATTTAGTCGATGTAACCGCCAATGACCTGGCATGATCACCAAACGCCAGTTTAAGCGCCTGTGTTTCTGCTATATCACCGGCAGGTGTAGAGGTGCCGTGTGCATTTACAAAATCGATTTGCTCCGGGTTAATACCTGCATCTTTCATTGCATTAATCATGCAACGCGCAGCACCTTCTCCACCTTCTGATGGGCTAGTCATATGGTATGCATCACCGCTCATACCAAAACCAGCCATTTCAGCGTAGATTTTAGCACCACGTGCTTTTGCATGCTCATATTCTTCCAGTACCAGCACGCCAGCGCCATCACCTAGTACAAAACCATCACGGTCTTTATCCCATGGGCGACTCGCTGCCTCTGGGTTATCGTTATTGCGTGATAATGCACGAGCAGCAGCAAACCCCCCCATGCCTAATGGTGATGAGGCTTTTTCAGCACCACCCGCCAGCATTACATCGGCATCACCATAAGCGATTAAACGTGCTGCCAAACCCACGCTATGGGTACCTGTCGTACACGCCGTAACAGGCGCAATATTTGGGCCTTTAATACCGTACATAATAGAGATGTTGCCAGATATCATATTGATGATGGTGCCGGGAATAAGGAAAGGTGAAATTTTACGTGGCCCACCTTTTTCTAACGCTTCTTTATTCTTTTCAATCAGCGGCAGGCCACCAATACCAGAACCCACAGCAACACCAATACGTTCTGCGTTTTCCTCGGTGATTTCAATACCTGAATCTTTAATTGCCTGAGCTGCAGCCGCAACGCCGTAATGGATGAAGGTATCCATTTTTTTCAGGTCTTTCTTAGGAATATACTCCGACGCATCAAAATTTTTCACGGTGCATGCAAATTTAACGGCAAATTCAGCCGTATCAAAATCGGTAATCAGTGATGCACCGCTTCTTCCCGCAAGGATACTATCCCATGAAGATTTTAAATCATTGCCTACAGGTGACACGATACCTAAACCGGTAACGACAACGCGACGTTTAGCCAAGAGGACTCTCCAGGTGTTTGTTTAATTAATTCTGTGTATTTTAGGCGAGCTTGATGAGAAATGCTCTGTGTACCAAAATCACAGCAACAATTTATGACAGAAAATTGCAACGTAACAAAATTACCCTGCACAAACAAAAAAAGGGCAGGCACTACGCCCGCCCTTTCTTATAGGACTCTATTAACTGTTAGCGTTAACGTAGTCCAATGCAAGCTGAACGGTGGTGATTTTTTCAGCATCTTCATCAGGAATTTCACATTCAAATTCCTCTTCCAAAGCCATAACCAGTTCAACGGTATCTAATGAATCAGCACCCAGGTCATCTACAAAAGAAGCTGAGTTAGTCACTTCTTCTTCTTTTACGCCTAGCTGTTCTATTACAATCTTGCGAACGCGTTCTTCAACACTGCTCATGGATGGTTCCCCTCGATTACGAATATGTTTGAGCTGCGCGGTATTTTAGTGAATAACGCCACAGACTACCAGTGTTTTTTTAAGCAATTTGAAACACTGGTATATTTATATATATCAATGAGTTATGAGTTATTCTAAAAGCAATACATAACGTTATGGCATGTACATCCCACCATTAACATTAATGGTTTCGCCGGTTATATAGCCTGCTTCAGGCGAAGCAAGGAAGGCCACTGCATTAGCAATGTCCTGCGGATCACCCAGTTTATTCAAGGGTATTTGCGCCGTTAGTGCCGCTCTTTGCTCTTCCGGTAACCCACGGGTCATATCAGTATCGATAAAACCAGGTGCGACGGTATTAACCGTAATATTACGTGAACCTATCTCACGCGCCAATGACTTACTAAAACCTAAAATGCCCGCCTTAGCGGCAGAATAATTCGTTTGACCCGGGTTACCCGTTAAACCAACCACCGATGCAATGTTAATGATACGCCCTTTGCGCGCCTTCATCATAGGACGAACAACGGCTTTTGACAATTTAAAAACAGATGTCAGATTCGTTTGAATAATGTCATTCCACTGATCATCTTTCATCATCATTAAAAGATTGTCGCGTGTAATACCCGCATTATTAACCAGAATGCTAATCGCACCAAATTCATCTTTAATGGCCTTGATGACAGACTGAATAGATTCATCCTCTGCAACATTCAAACACATACCCTTGCCACCTTTGGCTGACAAGTACTCTGTAATTTTCTCTGCCCCAGCATCCGACGTGGCGGTACCAACAACCGTCGCACCGGCTGCGGCTAATGTCTCTGCAATCGCTTTGCCAATACCGCGACTTGCGCCCGTTACCAGTACGACTTCATTTTCTAAATTCATAAGTTTTCCTAATCACTGATGCCTTAGTTTACTAAGACAGAGCTTCTACTGTGCTGTCGAGGCTAGCCACATCATTAATTGTATAGTGAGCAGTCTCTTTATTAATTCGCTTGTTTAAACCGACCAATACTTTACCTGGGCCACATTCAATCGTCGCTTCAACACCTTCCGCGATTAAGTTATTGATGGTATCAACCCAAAGCACAGGATTATGTAATTGCTTCACTAAAGCTTTAGTAATATCAGAAGGCCGTGTGTATGCCTTGGCTACTACATTTTGTAATACTGGAATGGTAGGCTTGCTTACTTTAATTTCCTCTTTAATAAATGCTGCCAGCTTCTTCGCTGCGCCTTCCATTAAATTTGAGTGAGAAGGTACGCTTACCGGTAATTTCAACGCACGTTTAGCACCGGCTTCTTTGGCCATTGCCATGGTAATTTCAACCGCTTGCTTGTTACCCGCGATGACAACCTGACCTGGTGAATTAAAATTAACCGCCTGTACTGCGTAATTATCATCGCTGGCTGTTTTGCAAAGATCTAAAATCAGCGCATCTTCAAGGCCCAGAATTGCAGCCATTGCACCCACGCCTTCTGGCACGGCTTCCTGCATTAGCTTACCGCGCTGTGAAACCAGTTTCACTGCGTCTTCAAACTTCAATGAACCGCTACAAACTAGCGCCGTATATTCACCTAAACTATGGCCTGCGTATAATACCGGCTCTGCTGAAATTTTAGATTTCAAAATTTCATATACCGCGACACCTGCGGTTAACATGGCAGGTTGTGTAACTTCTGTTTTATTTAACTCTTCAACGGGACCTTCCTGAACTATTTTCCACAGGTCATAACCTAGTACGTCGGACGCTTTCGCAAATAATTCTGTCACAACTGGATAAGCTTCTGCCAGCTCTGCCATCATGCCAATAGATTGTGAACCCTGCCCTGGAAAGACGCATGCAAATTTCATAGATTTACCCTTATTATAATTTTTTATTAACCAAATATTTAGAAATACCTGGTAACAACTTTAAAATAATTTTTACAGCCCTAAAACGTCCTGCATATCATACAGTCCATTATCTTTATTTTGTAGCCATTGAGCGGCACGCATAGCGCCTTTCGCAAACGTCATTCGGCTAGACGCCTTATGTGTAATTTCTACACGTTCACCTTCAGTGGCAAACATAACGGTGTGATCGCCCACGATATCACCGGCACGGATTGTTTCAAAACCGATATTTTGCGGATCACGTGCGCCAGTATGACCTTCTCGCCCATACACTGCACATGCTTTTAAATCACGACCCAATGTTTCAGCCACCACTTCACCCATACGTAATGCTGTACCGGAAGGCGCATCCACTTTATGACGATGGTGTGCTTCTATAATTTCAATATCGTAATCTTCATTTAATACAGACGCTGCCATTTCTAATAACTTCAAACATAAGTTCACACCCACACTCATATTCGGCGCAAACACAACGGCCGTTTTTTCTGCGGCTTGTTGAATGAGCAACTTCTGCTCATCACTAAAGCCCGTTGTTCCAATAATGATGTGTTTTTTATTTTCTTTACAGATTTGTAAATTATGTAATGTAGATTCAATTGAAGTGAAATCAATTAGCGTATCAAAATCATCAAGCACGCTGGCAATGTCATCAACCAATGTCACATTAAGTGTGCCAACGCCTGCAAGCTCACCAGCGTCAGCACCAATTAAGCTAATACCGGGTCGTTCAATCGCTGCACTTAATCCACAATTCTCTGTTTGCTGGCAAGCTTCTATTAAGGTTTTGCCCATACGACCAGCAGCGCCGGTAATTGCAATTCGTAACATGTAAGTTCTCTTAAAATTTAACGCTTAAATTTGATCATCAAGCTTTTATAAACTAATGTAGGCAAAGCCTTTTTCCTGATGTTCTAATAAATCAGCCGCGCCGACTTGCACAATTTCTGCAAAGTCATACAGATCATCTTTACCCCAGCCCAATGCTTGCAGCGTGTTTCCACAGGCATGGAATTTTACCCCGTAGTCAGCCAGGCTTTTTACAGATTGCATGTTCTTTTCAGATACCGGTCTACCAGGAATTTTGGCCAACACATGAATCCCAGGACCAAAAGCTGTCACCACAATGGTTATATTATCATTATATTTTCTCAGCATCTCGCCCACTGAAAACAGCACGCCATCATGATATTTATCATCACTCTTATTTAGCTGATATATGACATTGTGCTCAGTAGGATCACCAGGAAAACGTAAGCCATCCATTGACTCTGCTGACGATTGTTCAGCAGCGGCATGCTTGCTGACAAAAATGCCAGCTAACATACTGGCTAATCCTGTGAGTAATTTCCTGCGTGTTGTCATGATTATATATCCCTATTTTAGAGTTTCATATCATCAAAGAATTTCTTAACCCCATCCACCCAGGAACTGCCCTGTGGATTATGATTTTTATTATCGCCATGCATACTTTCATCAAACTCTTTAAGCAATTCTTTTTGCTTAGCGGTTAACTTCACCGGTGTTTCAATCACAACCTTACACAAAAGATCGCCAATTGCACCGCCACGAACCGGCTTAACACCCTTGCCTTTTAAGCGGAACATTTTACCGGTTTGTGTCTCAGCTGGAACTTTTAATTTAACACGGCCATTTAAAGTAGGTACTTCAAGTTCACCACCCAGGGCAGCCGTTGCTACACTGATAGGCACCTGGCAATGCAGGTTGGCACCATCACGTTCGAAGATAGCATGTGGTTTAACATGCATTTGCACATATAAATCACCCGGTGGGCCACCGTTCTCACCCGCTTCACCTTCACCAGATAAACGAATGCGATCGCCATTATCAACGCCCGGCGGCACTTTAACCGATAACGTTTTACGCTCTTCTATGCGCCCCTGGCCATGGCAATCGCCACATGGATCTGAAATGGTTTTACCCTGTCCGTGACAATGTGGACAGGTTTGTTGTACCGAGAAAAAACCCTGTTGCATTCTTACCTGGCCTGTACCGCCACACGTTGTGCAGGTTGTAGGCGAAGAACCTTTTTTAGCACCCGTACTATCACAAGTTTTACATGCGACTAAGGTCGGTATCTTTATCTTCGCCGTTGTGCCACTAACAGCATCTTCCAGACTAAGCTCCATATTGTAACGTAGGTCTGAGCCACGGTATGAACGACTGCGTCCACCGCCACCGCCACCGCCACCGCCGAAAATATCACCGAATACATCACCGAAGATATCACTGAAATTGCCGTTACCTGCTCCATAGCCTGCACCACCACCGGCAGATGGATCTACACCTGCATGGCCGTACTGATCATAAGCCGCACGCTTTTGCGCATCAGATAAAATATCGTAAGCTTCTTTAGCTTCCCTAAATTTTTCTTCGGACCCTGGATTATCCTGGTTTCTATCAGGATGATGCTTCATTGCTAAACGTTTAAAGGCTTTTTTTATCGCCGCTTCATTCGCATCTTTGCCTATACCCAGAACTTCGTAATAATCTCGTTTTGACATACTGATAGTGTCTCTTAAATTTCTACTTCTTAAGAGTGTTACTTAAGAAAATATTTTTATTCTGCTTAATTCGTTAGAAAAACCATTACGTTAAATACACGAAATGCCCGGCTTAAAAAACCAGGCATTTCGTAATGGCGCAATGCCTAAGTATTTAACTTATTTGTCGTCTTCTTTAACTTCTTCGAACTCAGCGTCAACAACTTCATCATCAGCATTAGCCGCTGCATCCGCACCGGCATCCGCCGCGCCTGCTGTACCTTCTTTCTGCTGTGATTGAGCATAGGCTTTTTCAGCCATCTTGCCAGCCACTTCCGTTAACGCTGTAGTCTTAGCTTCGATGAGCTCTTTATCGTTACCTGCTACTGCTTCTTTTAATTCAGCAATGGCCGCATCGATTGCAGTCTTCTCAGCTTCTTCTACCTGGTCACCCAGATCTTTCAGCGATTTTTCTGCAGAATGAATTAAGTTATCTGCCGCATTACGCGCTTCAACCAACTCCTTCAGCTTACGATCTTCATCCGCATGCGCTTCAGCATCTTTCACCATTTGTTCTACTTCTTCATCCGATAAACCAGAAGAGGCTTTAATGACGATTGACTGCTCTTTGCCTGTTGCTTTGTCTTTAGCAGACACATTCAATATACCGTTCGCATCGATATCTAAAGATACTTCGATTTGAGGGATACCACGTGCCGCAGGTGGAATATCCGTTAAGTCGAAACGACCCAATGATTTATTACCCGAAGCCATTTCACGCTCACCTTGAAGTACGTGAACCGTTACCGCTGCCTGATTATCGTCTGCAGTAGAGAACACCTGTGATGCCTTAGTTGGAATCGTTGTGTTCTTCTCAACCAGTTTGGTCATCACACCGCCCATAGTTTCGATACCTAATGATAAAGGCGTTACGTCGAGTAACAGGATGTCAGTAACATCACCGCCCAAGACACCACCTTGAATCGCCGCACCCATAGCAACCGCTTCATCTGGGTTTACGTCTTTACGTGCTTCTTTGCCGAAGAAGTTTTTAACCGCTTCCTGTACTTTAGGCATACGGCTCTGGCCGCCAACCAAAATAATGTCATCGATATCGCCAATACTTAAACCAGCATCTTTCAACGCCACTTTACAAGGCTCAATTGTGCGCTCAACTAAATCTTCAACTAATGACTCAAGCTTCGCACGCGTCAGTTTGATATTTAGATGCTTGGGGCCTGACGCATCAGCGGTGATGTAAGGTAAGTTCACATCAGTATGCTGGTTAGTAGAAAGCTCAATCTTGGCTTTTTCAGCACCTTCTTTTAAACGCTGTAGCGCGAGTGGATCGCTATGCAGATCCATGCCTGTGTCTTTCTTGAACTCATCTGATAAGTAATCAATCAGGCGCATATCGAAATCTTCACCACCCAGGAACGTATCACCATTAGTCGCTAATACTTCAAACTGGTGCTCGCCATCGATGTCTGCAATTTCAATGATTGATACGTCGAATGTACCACCACCTAAGTCGTATACCGCTATAACGTTATCGCCCTTAAGCTTTTTGTCCATACCGTATGCAAGTGCCGCAGCGGTTGGCTCATTGATAATACGTTTAACTTCTAAACCAGCGATTTTACCCGCATCTTTAGTCGCCTGACGTTGTGAGTCATTGAAGTAAGCCGGAACCGTAACAACCGCTTCGGTTACTTCCTCACCCAGGTAATCTTCAGCCGTTTTCTTCATTTTTTGAAGTACACGTGCAGAAATTTCTGGTGGAGCCATCTTGTTGCCACGCGCTTCAACCCACGCATCGCCATTATCGGCTTTAATAATTTTGTATGGCACGAGTTTAATATCGCGCTGTACAACCTCTTCATCAAAGCGACGACCGATTAAACGTTTAACTGCATACAGAGTATTCTCCGGATTCGTTACCGACTGACGCTTAGCAGATTGCCCTACCATCACATCATCGTTTTCACCGAAAGCAACGATTGAAGGAGTGGTGCGATCACCCTCTGCGTTTTCTATTACGCGAGGTGCATCACCATCCATAATTGCGACACATGAGTTAGTAGTACCCAGGTCGATGCCGATAATTTTGCCCATCTTTCTTACTCCAATAAAACTTAAATTCTTAACTTATCCCCTAGATAGGGGCGGGTTTTTATTTTTCAATGCTTTCTTTAAGCATTTATTCAGTATTTCTAATTACTTTCATTGCTGCTCAGCTTGTTGCTGCGTGGTTTCAGAGCAAGGCGGAAAATGTGAGTTTACAATTGTAAATACCCATTTTTCAACGCAAAACTTCAGGCACACAGCGGTGAACTGAGCAGTAACTGCTAATCAGCGGCCTTTGACACCATCACCATCGCTGGACGAACCAGGCGATCGTTTAACAGGTAACCCTTCTGCATAACAGCCATCACCGTATTCGGTTCCAGCTCAGCATTGGGCTGCATAGACATGGCCTGATGGTGATCAGGGTTGAACTTCTCACCCTCAGGGTTCAGCTCAACCACGTTGAATTTTTCAAACAGGCCCGCCAGCATAGTAAGCGTCATTTCACTACCTTCACGCAGGCTCTCTATAGTTACATTCTCTTGCAGCGATGCGTCAACGCCCATTTCTAAACTGTCTTTAACACCTAACAACTCAGTAACGAACTTTTCTAGTGCAAACTTATGTGCATTTTCCAGGTCTTTTTGCGTGCGGCGACGGATATTGTCCATCTCAGCTTTAGTACGCAACAACTGATCCCAGTTATCCGTGGCTTTTTTCTCGGCCTGATCCAGGCGCTCGATTAGCTCTTCTGGTGAAAAGGCCTCGCCGGCTGTTTCATCAACTGCTTCCAGTATTTCCTCAGACTGCAAGTCATCCTGCATATCCACTTGGTTTTTATCGAGGTTTTCCTCGTTTGACATCGCTGAATCTCCAAAAATATATCTACTGAAGCGCATATGGGGACGCTGTTTGAAGATTCAAGTGAAAAACTGAGGGTATTTGAACAAAAGAACAAAATATGGGTGCTGACAATGGGGTGAATTGCATTAGCTCAAACGTAATCTGGCACACAGAAAATTAGCTTCAAACTTAATCTGATATTTAATTAAGAGATAAAACTCTTAACATTTCAAAGTAGACATACAAGAATTTTAGGTTTACTCAACCGGAAAGCCTGCCGTTTTCCACTCAGGAAACCTATCTTCAAGTCGCCTGGCCTTGATGCCTTTTTCACGCGCCTTGGCCACGGCATCAAACGCTAATACACAGTGTGGGCCACGGCAATAGGCGACAATTTCCTGCTCTGCTTGCAGACTATCTAAATATGCTTCAAGCTCACTTAAAGGTACGTTAATTGCTCCCGCCACGTGACCAGCGGCAAATTCTTTTTCTGGACGAACATCCAATACGGTCACCAGATCGTCTTTGACTCGCTGTAATAACTCACTTCTGGGCAAGGGCTCTAATTCATCTTTAACGTTTAAAAAACTATTTACCAGATGCTGTACTGCACCAATATGTTTTTGTGCAACTTCGCGCATACTATTGAGCAGACCAATAACTTCATCGCCTGATATGCTGTAATACACCTTAATATTAATGAGTTATGTATTCTTCAGGGACGACTAACTAAGCGTCGCGTTGAATGTCTATAAATGATGGTAGCCTCAACCGTTCATACCTGATGATTTCAACGTCAACTTCAGTGCCTAGAAGATGAACATAAAACATCTCATATTAGCGAAGACATCTGGCTACACCTTATTTTTAACAGGATGGAGTATCTGTTTAATCTAACTCGTTAACAGATTAGACAACTGACGCTGTGCCCAACTCGATATTTCAGGGTGAGTGGTTTTTAACATACTAATAAGCGTAATTATTAGTTCTTTAGCCGCGCCGTTCTGAAACAATTCATCTTGTTTGTGTAACGTTAATAACTGCTCTATCGCCTGCTCATATTCGTATTCAGCGGTTAGACAAATAGCTAAATCAAATCTTGCCTGCATATCGCTTTCATCATTACTTAATATCTGTTTTAAAGCTTCAACACCCTGTTTTTCAACGGCAAGATTTACAAAGCCAAGCTGACCGGTAATAGACTTACCCATATCGCTTTGTTTGGCGGCTTCCGGTAATTTATTAAACAAATCATTTGCCTGTTCTATTTGTTTTATATCGATGAATATTTGCACCATATCTAATGCAACATTCACATTAGCGGGCTCTTGCTGAATCGCCTGGCTTAACAGAACAATAGCAGCTTCAGTATCACCACTCATATGTTTTTCACGCGCCTGCTCACGCATGGCATCAGCTATATTAAAAACACTAACACCCTTTAACAGCAAACGCGCCTCATCCTCAGTTATTAAACCTTCTGATGTTAAGCTCGCATTGCCATTTTGCACAACCATTATGGTGGGTACATTTTCAATCTTAAACTGTTCTTTCAAAGACTGCTGTTCATCAATATCAATTTTGGCAAAAATAAACTGCCCGGCAAATTCTTTTGCTAACTTTGAAAAAATTTCAGCGATAATAAAACAAGGCTCCGACCACACCCCCATAAACAGTGTAACAACAGGAATTTTATTTGAGTTTTGCAATACAACTTGCTCAAAATTAGCCGCGGTAGCTTCAAAAATATAAACGTCTTTAGACATAACAACCTTCTTTAAATTCGAGCAAAAAACACTCTATTTATACATACATAAATTTAAACTCGTAGCTATATTATATAGCTGGCCAAGTAAATTTATAATGCTACAATTAACATTATGACAGTTCATGATACTCAATCTTTTTTCACGCCTGATGAGTTTTATTATCAGCAAACCCGTCTGCCATCTCAAATATATAATCTGGCCCACACCCTGCTTAAGCGAAGCCAGGCGAGCCACCTTTTCATTCCAATTCGTTCCCTGCAGTACCTTGCTATTATTGAAATGAATGCCTTCTGGTTTGTTGACAGCTTAGCATACGCAACACGTGGCGATGAAGGTGGCAGACTAATTAGAGTTTCCTGGCACCCTTTAATCACTGCCAACCAGCGCCAAAGCCTAACTCAGCACATGGACTGCCGTGCAATTTTTTATGGTGGTGACATGCAGGAAATTCAAAATCGTTTAAACAGCGAATTTTATCAGGCCATGTTACAAATAGATCAGCGACATAGAGACGCTATAAATACACACTGTAATGTAAGCATATTACCGCTAAGACAAACCTAAAAAATATTTTATTTACAGCGCTAATAATGCTCTACTAAGTTACACCGTTTCTTTGTAATCAATATTAATTAAGTCATTCACATTCGGCGTAAGTTTTTTCTTTAGGAAATGGCTAAATTCTTGATGCTCGCGAAAATTATCGAGTGCAGCTTGGTGCGTAAATTGAACCAACCAACAAAAGCGATACTTACTTCCGCCTTGCATCGACTCTCCGGTAAAAACATCACGCACGCCCGGTATTTTCGCTAACAGCTTTTTACCTTCAAGCATAACCCCACTAAATGATTCAGTGGAATTTGAATTCACATTATGCGCAATAAGGTGTTCTACAGCCAACCATGGAGTGCATCGTTCTAACACCTCAGCGGCGCGGCCTGCACTACCCCATTGACGAAGACAACGTTGAACTTCTGTACAGATGGCTTCTTTCACGTCTTTCTTTAAATCTGTAAAGCTCCCCCTGGGGTTTTCTTTACAGCCCTTACGCATGGCTTGTGCGGCTGTATCGGAAAGCGCTGTAAAGTAATCTATTTTTGCTACACCGTTAGAGGTTAACTTGTGAAATTGATCGTCATTAAGACCGCTTCCACCGTGAATAACCAATGGAATATTAACCGCCTGGTTGAGCTGCTTGAGTCGTGCGTAATCAAGTTTCGCTCGACCATCCATCCTTCCCTGCACCGTGCCAATTGAAACCGCTAAAAAGTCTACACCTGTTTTTTCTACATAGGCCTTTGCTTCAGAAGGAATAGTAAAGGTTGTTTCACCTGGATGCTGCTCAGCACCCTCTCCTACTTTTCCTGCAACATAGCCCAGCTCGCCCACCACTGAAACACCGCAACCGTGAGCCGCTTCAACAACCGCTCGCGTTTTATCGACATTATCGGAAAACTCCTGGTTAGAGGCATCCAGCATAACCCCATTACAACCAAGGTTAATAGCGTTAACAACGGACTCCAAACTACTCCCATGATCAAGTTGAATAGCAACCGGCACAGAGGCGCGTTTTGCCGCCGCTTCTACCGCGGGCAGCAAAAGTTCAAAATCATAATAAGCAAAATGAGGTTCTGCGACACTTAAAATAACAGCAGAGCGACAACGCTCTGCTGCATCGATAACCGCTTCTAAAAAATCCAGGCTAACTAAATCAAAAGCACCTACGGCATAATTATTTTCGTAGGCGTGATACAACATATCGCGCATACTCACTAAAGCCATAAGTTACCCCTAATGATTAATTTCATTATGCAGTCAGGCTCGCAAACAATGTGGGTAACTGTTCTGGCAACTTATCTACATGATCAATAATGGTGTAATTATTCGCACCAAAAATTCGTTTTACATAATCATCTGCATTCGGATCGAGTGTTAAGCAGTACGTTAGTACGCCTGTACTATACAGTTCTTCCACCGCTTTTTTAGTATCGTGACGCAAATGCTGTGGATCGCGCTCATCAATATCCGCAGGCTCGCCATCCGTTACCAGTAACACTAACTTACGTTTTTCCTGCTGCTTTAATAAATGCTGGCCTGCATGACGAAGTGCGCCACCCATGCGTGTTGATAAACCACCTTTCATACCCGCTAAGCGAGATTTCGATTCATCATCAAACTTCTGATTAAAGTCTTTAAAACGATAATACTGAACATCATGACGGCCATCAGAGGCAAATCCATGAATAGCAAATGGGTCGCCAATACCTTCAATGGCCGTACCTACTAACGTCGCTGCTTCACGTGTTAGCTGTAATACGGTTTTTTCTGAACCATTCATGGCTTGATTAGTTGACTCGGATAAATCCAGCAACAGCACAACGGATAAGTCTCGAGTCTTTAAAACGTTGCGCATGGTAATACGCGTATTAGGCTGTTCACCCATACGTATCGCAATCATCGCATCAATTGCGGCATTAATATCAACTTCATCGCCGTCTTCCATATTACGTACACGTTGTACGCCTTCCGGTGTTAACAGATCGATAATTTGTTTTATACGATGCGCGACGGGTTTGTATTCATCAATGATTGCCTGAATGTCTTCAACATGTCCACGTGGCTGACGACGCTCATATACGCTTACCCAATCAGGGCGGTGCAACTGAATCTGGTAATCCCATTCCTGATAATGATAAGGATCTGAAACGGGCTCTTTGCCCCACATATCATTGAAGCTTACCTGCTCATCCGTCAAGTCATCCTCATAAGGACGCATATTGGTTGAGCAAGTCCATATTTCCTGTGCATCATCACCGGCTAATTCGCAATCCACCTCATTAGCCATTTCGATCACACTGACCTGCTTGCGCACTTGTCGCTGACTGGCGGGCACGTATTCAAATTCGGCATTCATGTCGAACTCTTCAAATTCCCAAACATAACGATTATCATCGCGGTAAGGAATATCTATGCGCTCAAGAATACGCAAGCTGGGCACTTCTTTACGTGCAGAAAATAAATTAAAAACATCCAGCCCCAGGTGCCAACAAAAATTATTATTGTCCTGGTTTTTCTCAATTTCGTCGTGGAATTTTTTTGCAATAGCATTCAGTTCTTCATCATTTGATGTCACCGAGCTATCCAGTAGCATAACTGCAAAATGCTCCAGCACGAGCATGGTTGGGTGCTCAACTTTATCAAGCCCCCTTTCTTCTCGGGTAACATCCATTAATGAATGCCAAAGTTTCCTTAAACCAGGAAACTCTTTAATTGCTTTGTATTCAATGCGCGCGTCTTCTACCAGCCCAATAAAAAACATTTGTGCAGGGCTTAAGCCCTCAGCTGAAATAGGTGCGATTGAATAGGCCATATGCGCGGCCATGTGAGCTGCCGTTGCGCGGTAAAGTTCTAATCCTGCTACATCACCACAGTCATCTAATGCATCCGGCAAATGCAATATACGGTGTTCAATGAAGGGACGAAAATCCGCAAAGTCTGCGCCGGTTGGGCGTAGGAAAAAGTCACGACCCCATAAGGCACGTAAATAAAAATTTAATTTACGCTGGGTTTTTATAAAAAGAATACCGCGACGTTCTTTTTGTAAAACGGCTCGGCTATCAGCAGACTCAAGATTAAAGTAGGCAGTCAGGTTATTAAAATCTCGACGATATGCCTGGGAACCAAACTGGGCCCAACGACGTAAACCACTTAAGGTCAATTTTGATAACAGCTCATCAATATGATTAAGCATTGGGCGCACGCCGCGTGAAGCGGTTGATGCTAACTGATGTATAAGGGTTAAATAACCACGGAAGAGTTCCGCATCACCCAGGTTACGTGCTGCGGTTGGCATACTCGCAAACAACAAAGCAACGACTTCAGCAGAAGTCATAGAAGATAATTTCATTGCGGCTGTTAAACAGTCACCAATTACATCTTCACCACACTCTTTGGCTACCAGTGGCATTTCCTGAAGATAGGAAATAACAACGCTGGAACCACGACCCAAGTTGGATAAACTTTTTGCACCGTCCATATACTCTTGCAGGCCCGATGGCGACATTACACGAGACGCCTCCTGAAAAGTCGCCTCCATAACACCCCGAATTTCCGGCGCTACCTCTGCAAGTAATTCTTCGTAATCTTCTAGCTTCATCGACATATTAAGCTTCTATCATTATCAGAACAACACGTACAGAAACACCGATATAACTAATGTTCCTGCTCACAATGCATCGAACTTGTTTTAGCCAAAAAATGTTTCTACAGCGGCATTTAGCGTATCACGCATATCTGGATCATCCGTTAAAGGCGTTACCATGGTCATGCTGCAAGCATCTAATGGTAATACGCCCTTAGCAATCAACTGCCCTGAATAAACCAGTAAACGAGTAGAAATACCTTCGTCCAGGCCATGGCCTTTTAGGTTACGTGCACGTTGTGCAATATGAACTAATTTTTCAGCAGTTACCCTATCAACACCTGATTCTTTCGATACAATGCTGATTTCTGTGGCTTCTATTGGATAATCAAAATCCAGACCACCAAAACGTTGTTTGGTCGATTGCTTAAGGTCTTTCATTAAACTTTGATAACCCGGGTTATACGAAATAACCAGTTGAAAATCTGCATGAGCTTCGATTAACTCACCTTTTTTATCTAAAGGTAATTGACGGCGGTGATCGGTAAGTGGGTGAATAACAACCGTTGTATCCTGGCGTGCTTCAACGATCTCATCGAGGTAACAAATAGCGCCCATGCGAGCCGCCGTTGTTAACGGACCGTCCTGCCATTTAGTGCCATCTTTATCCAGTAGAAAACGACCCACCAAATCAGAGGCCGTCATATCTTCATTACAGGCAACCGTAATAAGCGGCTTACCTAATTTCCATGCCATGTATTCTACAAAACGCGACTTACCACAACCGGTAGGCCCTTTAATCATCATGGGCATGCGCACATCATAAGCAGATTCATATAACTCTATCTCTTTGCCCACGGGCTCGTAATAGGGTTCATCTTTAACAATATACTGCTCAGCATCGACAACGTTTTCAGTAACGGACATGGCCCACTCTCTCTTATTTAAATAACTTTAATTTAAGATGCTTTTGCAATGTTTTTATCACACTGCAAAATAAATTTTTACTGGGATATTTATTTCTCATCCTCAGTTTCTGTTTCTCCACACCAACCTGCGGCGCGAGCGTCTTCTATCGCCTTGGTATGAATTCTCTGGTGCTTTTCATATAGCTCGGGGGGGAGATGGCTCACCATGCACCCGTATTTATCCCATTCTTTATTAACCTTATCCAGTAAGGCATCAACACCCGCAAAGTTCCAGCCTTCGCATGTTTCAGTTTCTTCAATTAAACCAAATACCCATGCATCACGAATAATTTTACCAATCGTGGTCATCCCACCATTGACTTCGTTCTGAACACCAACATATTTATCAGGACGTGCCATATTAGTTTCTTATGTAGTTAATATTATTGTGAAGTATAGGGAAAAAAGCCCCTGACAGATATAAGTCCGGCAGAGGCTTTTATCTTACTCTGGTGTTACCTTGTCGCTGTTAAACAGAAACGCCACGGTGAACAACCATTGCTGTACCAGCAGACTGAGAGAAATTGTCAAAGCCCATCAGACGAACATGGTTGTTCGGATGTGCTTTGTGACAGTTCTCAATTTCAGCCAGGATAGCGTCTACATCTGTTTCACCGAACAAAGGTAGTTTCCACATGTACCAGTAGTTGCTGATCGCATTTTCTGGTTCTGTGTGCTCAATACCTGGGTTCCAGCCCTTATCAACAATATACTGAATCTGAGCGCGAGTAGACTCTTTAGTCAGCGGTGGAAGGTAAGAAAAAGTTTCATATTTACGGCTTGTAGCAGCATCGCTTAAGCACGAATCGTAATCTTGTACATCACTCATGTGATTTACTCCAAAAAATTAGTTAATTTAAATAAGCAAGTATTTCGTTGTGAGACAAGGCAGTCGCTGTTTTTCATTTGCGAAGCGTATGTAAATACGTAAGTAAATGAAAAACAGGGACTAACGCCGTATCACAGCGAAAGACGCCGCTTATTTATGGGCTACGTCGATCTTGTCTACAGTATCAAATTCAAATTTGATCTCTTTCCAAGTTTCCATAGCAATCTTAAGCTCTGGGCTGTGTTTCGCAGCTTTTTGAAGGATATCTTTACCTTCTTTCTCGATCTCAACACCTGAGTTACGTGCTTCAACACATGCCTCAACCGCAACACGGTTAGCAGCAGCGCCTGCAGCATTACCCCATGGGTGACCTAGTGTACCGCCACCAAACTGTAGGCATGAATCATCACCGAAGATGGCAACTAACGCAGGCATGTGCCATACGTGGATGCCACCAGATGCAACTGGAATAACACCTGGCATTGCGCCCCAATCCTGATCGAAGAAGATACCGCGTGAACGATCTTCTTTGATATATGAATCACGCATGATGTCGATCCAGCCCAAAGTAGCGTCACGATCGCCTTCAAGCTTACCAACAACCGTACCTGAGTGAAGGTGATCACCACCAGACAGACGAAGTACTTTAGTTAATACGCGGAAGTGAATACCGTGGTGCGGGTTACGATCTAATACAGCGTGCATTGCACGGTGAATGTGTAACAACATACCGTTGTTCTGACACCATTGTGCTAGCTGAGTATTCGCAGAAAGACCACCTGTTAGGTAATCATGCATAATGATCGGTGCGCCAATTTCTTTTGCATATTCAGCACGACGCATCATTTCATCAGCAGTAGGTGCAGTTACGTTTAAGTAGTGCCCTTTACGCTCACCCGTTTCAGCTTCTGCTTTATGGATTGCTTCCATTACGAAGTCAAAACGGTGTCTCCAGCGCATGAATGGCTGTGAGTTAACGTTTTCGTCATCTTTTGTGAAATCTAAACCGCCGCGTAAACCTTCGTAACATGCACGACCATAGTTCTTAGCAGAAAGACCCAGCTTAGGCTTGATAGTACAACCTAGAAGAGGACGACCATATTTGTTTAGGATGTCACGCTCAACCTGGATACCCTGCGGTGGTCCATTACAGGTCATAACGTAAGCGATTGGGAAGCGAATATCTTCTAAGCGAAGTGCGCGTAGAGCTTTGAAACCAAATACGTTACCCACTAAAGAAGTTAGTACGTTTACAACTGAACCTTCTTCGAATAAATCAATTGGGTAAGCAACAAAAGCGTAGAAACAAGTATCATCACCTGGTACGTCTTCAATTGCGTAACAACGGCCCTTGTAGTAATCAAGGTCAGTTAAAAGGTCAGTCCAAACTGTAGTCCAAGTACCAGTAGAAGATTCAGCGGCAACAGCTGCAGCTACTTCTTCACGAGGAACACCGTCCTGTGGAGTGATTTTAAAACAAGCCAGAATATCTGTTTCTTTAACAGAATATTCTGGTGTCCAGTACGTTTCGCGGTATTCTTTAACACCAGCGCTATAAGTCTTTGCCATGTTGGTTTCCTCAACAGTTACTTAACAATAAATTTTAGAGAGCATCTTATAAGTAGGACACATCTCCAAAATTAGAATTTTTACCTAACTAATCGGCCCTATTAGAGCCCGCTTTATAAGCTGGAGTGGAATATAGGCCTATTTAACTATTTATAAAAATTACTTTTTGTTATAAATTACATTTACTTTTGTTAATGGTTGGTAAATATGCATCTAACATTACAACAATTAAGGCTGTATGAAGCCGTCACTCGATTAGGCAGTTTTACACGCGCCGCTGAGGAGCTATGTATTACGCAACCTGCTGTTTCTATTCAGATTAAGCGCCTTGAAGAGCAGGTTGGCCTGGTGTTATTTGAGCATGTTGGGAAGAAGATTTTCCCTACTGCAGCAGGAAAAGTAACCTATGAGGCCAGTTTAGATATCCTCAACCGCATAGAAGATTTAAAGATGTCTATAGAAGAATTGAAGGGTGATGTAAAAGGCAGCCTTCAGGTTTCAGTAGTAACCACCGCTAAATATTTTTTACCCAATTTATTAGGTGCATTTTTACAACAATACCCCGATGTAGAACCAAAATTAAAGTTCACCAATCGTGCCCGAGTTGTGGAACGCCTGATGAATAATGAAGATGATTTTGTGATGATGGGACAAGTACCCGAAGATGATAACCTGGAGACCTATCCATTCATAAATAATATACTCGGTGTCGTTGCGCCATCTGACCATCCATTGGCTAACAAAAAAAACATTACATTAAAGGAATTGAGCAAGCAACGATTTTTAAATCGTGAAATAGGCTCAGGTACACGACATGTGTTCGACCAATTACTTAAAGAACGCGGCGTAGCAATTGAGCCTTATATGGAGCTTGGTAGTAGTGAAGCACTCAAACAAGCGGTGATGGCAGGCCTGGGCATCGCGGTTTTATCATTACACAGCGTACAACTAGAACTAAGTGTAAATAAATTAACTGTATTAGATGTTGAAGGTTTCCCGTTAAAACGAAGATGGTATGCCGTGCATCTAAAGGGTAAAAGACTTTCATTAGTCGCGCGAACGTTTCTTGAGTTTATTCTGGAAGAAAGTCATCGCATACTGGGTGCGGCATATGAATAGCGGATATTTACATAAACTCACTGTATAATCCATAATCGCGCACAAACAAAAAAGCCAGCTGTGTAGCTGGCTTTTTTGTTTTAGAAATTTGTTTATCTTAAATAAAATTTTTTATTTAAGCGCATAAAGCACATACGTATATTACACCCCGTACCAGCTATGGAAAATGAAAAATATTTCTCCATAGTTAGTAGTCAAGCTTATATTTAATATGCACTACTTTTTATATGCCAACACAAAACTCAACAAACATACATGATATTCAGCGCATTAATCGATTAATTATACGCTAGCCCAATAGCACTCACTTCGTCCGACTCGCTGCCTTTGCCACAATGATAACTTATTAAAAGCAGCTACAAGCTTAATAGGCTATGCACTCTCTTCAATAAAGTTTGGGCATGGTATGGTTTTTGAAGAATAGTATTTTTCAGCCGTTTATTTTCTAAATTTTCTTCATGGTCACCAGTAAAGCCACTAGCGAGTTGTATTTTAATATCAGGATAATTTTCTTGAATAATCGCAACCAGTTCAAAACCATCCATATCTGGCATAATGACATCACTTAATACTAAATCTACAGGCTCATCTTCCAATATCTGTAACGCCTGCTTTGCGCTCCCAGCAGTCAACACCGTATAACCTTGGCCTCTTAATATTTCAGAGGTCAAACCCAGTAATCCTGGTTCATCATCAACCACTAAGATGGATGCGTCACCTTTATAAATTTCCGGGGTCGATTTTATATTTTGTTTTTTTATATTTTTTTCATCACTATCATCTCGTGGAAAATATAACATAAAACGCGTACCCTGCCCCAACTCAGAATAGAGCTTAACATCTCCATTACAACTCCCTATAAAACCATATACCTGGCTAAGCCCTAAGCCAGTTCCCTGCTCTCCTTTGGTAGAATAAAATGGATCAAATATTTTTTCTTTAGTGGCATCATCCATACCGCAGCCAGTATCCGAAATAGATAACAGCACATAATCACCCTGATCTATTCCTAATTCCTCAGCATCAAACATATCAAGACACTGATTTTTTGTCTCAATAATCACCTCACCATTGCCTTCAATCGCATGCATGGCATTGATACAAATATTTATAATAGCATCTTCAAAATCACCGCTATCTAAATAAACTGACCACAAATCAATGGCTAAATCCATTTTTAAATTTATGCGAACAGTTAATATTTTCTCAAGCATATTCTGTTCATCTTGCAATAAATGATTAATATTAAACTTTTCTTTACCTGATGCATGATAACGTGAAAAAGCCATCAATTTTCCTGTTAATTTAGCTCCCCGTTCTGATGCATGATAAATTTGCTGAGCATAATCTAATAACTTAGGTTGATCAGACAAAGCGTTTTGTAAAAATTCTGCATAACCCATAACAATACCCAACATATTGTTATAATCATGAGCAATTCCACCTGTGAGTTTACCTAGAGCCTCCATTTTCTGGCTGCGACGAAGCTGGTTATCTTGTTTATTCTTTTCTGTAATATCACTAATGATAAGAACAGCCCCAGTTACAGAATGTTTTGACGGATTGACAATTGGCGCAACAGAACACATGACAAGGCGTTTTTTATGCGATGCAGATATTATATTAACCGCATGATTAAACACTATAGGAGCCGCCGTCTTAATAGCTTCGCATAACGGCTCTTGCACTCGAATATTAGTTTCTACATTTTCTAACAAAAGCACTTCATCAATATATTTACCAACTACCTCTTGATGTAACCTTCCCAGAAATTTCTCGGCAGCAGGGTTTATACGTGTAACATTACCTGCACTATCACTAACAATGACACCTTCAGCGATACTATCCATCGTTAATGACAAGTTTTGCTCACGCTCATCTATTGCATTAATCATATTGTTATAGCTAGAAGATATTTCAAAAATTTCTTTAGGACCATGCGTATCTGTACTTTCGCTGTATATCCCTCGCTGCCCTTGCTCCATCAATCCCGAAAGTTTTTCCAATGGCCGAGTAATCGCGCGTAAAATAAGGTACATAATAATAAGCAACAAGCCGCCTATGACGAGGGAGACAATAAAATTATTTATAAAGACAGTTTGCTGGGCAGATGCGATATTGTGCTTACTAAGTGAAAGCCGTACATAGCCAAGCACTTCATCCGCTGACTCATCCCCCTCCATTGCATATAAGCCTTCTACGCTATCAGCAGACTCTTTTGGGGTTAACACGACAACTGAATAATACCAGGCCATGTCAGTTTCAATTACGTTAAAAGGCTCAATTAGTGACACCTCTGGATAAAAATGATCAATGTGCAGGTCTAAATTACGGCTTAGTAATATTTTTTCATCCGAGGTCATAACACTAACCTCAGTCACATTTTGAATACCCAATAAGGTTTGCAACATATCTTCAGCATCGGCATCGCTTTCGTACAACAATGGTACAACACTATTAATAGCCAGGTTATGACTTAAACGAACACCCTGCTGATAGACCGCTTTGGTTAATTCATTTGCTGCGTTAAAAGAACTGTAAAAAGCAGTTAATGTGGTAAGCAATATAAACGTCAAACCTGCGATGCCCAATACTAAATGTTTAAAACTAATCTTTTTCAAGTCCCATAAAAAAGGACTGCAGCGATTAAACTTTAACCACTTCACTTATCTGCTCGCTTACTCAATCGAGAACTATTATATTGTCTTGTTTTAATATTCAATTTCTCTTACGTAGATTGGTAAAGAATGCCATTACCATTACCATTACCAGTATTAAATTTTTTTATAAAAACCTTGTAATATAAATAACTGGTCTTATCATCTGTTTTTCCCTTATTCATCGGGATTTATTTTTGACTGGACAAATAATCTATTAATGCTTTTGAGATAGTATTTTTTAATAATGGACACAAAGGGACATATAGAAGGTAGTTTGAAAGTGACTATAAATCAATATTTCATACACATCTATTAGCATTTAATAATTAAATACTATTCTACTTCTGTTTAGTTGCAAATAATCCAGGATATATATCCTTAGAAACTATGTTTACATAACATAACACCATTCCATTTAATCTATCATCAAACTTAAGTGCCGTTCCATTTTATCAAGTACTTCTAGATTGAATCATATTCCTTTAGAAATTTGTCTGATATTTTAAATATATTGATAATAGGCGAAATAAATAAGGGAGGTTCTTTAAACATCGATTTAATTAACAATCTTAACAACAAAATCAACAACGCATTATATTCTACTACTCAAATTAAGGTATACAAAGCTACTTATGTGCTACATTTAACATGTGACAAAAAAATTGAGATTTATCAATTTCAAGTGTCATTTTGAGAAATTTCAAAAATACTACCTGCTTAGGAAAGGCAGATTATGCTCGCTTCTGTAGTCTCCGCTGCATAATTATATGAAGTAAAAATAAATCTCATTACTGATTTAAATTCAGTTTGAAAATGAATCTAATATTAAATGGAGAAGCAGCGATGTCTCATATGAAAATCGTGAAGACTGAAGCTAATTCAGATATCGAAAGCGATAAAAGGTCAGCATTAAAAAAGGACAATACTCTAGCCGATCTGATATTAGCTTACCTATCATCAATAAAAGTTGAGTACGTTTTCGGCGTTCCAGGTGGAGCAATCGAACCGCTATACAATTCTTTGGCAAGAGCCGCTAGAGAATCAAAAGATGTAAATAAAACTTCCGTCAAGTCGGTTGTTGCTCGTCACGAAGCCGGCGCTGCCTATATGGCCGATGGCTATGCACGTGAAACAGGCCGTTTAGGTGTATGCTGTAGCACAACAGGCCCAGGCACCACTAATTTAATTACCGGTGTAGCCTCTGCCTACGCCGATCGCATCCCTATGCTGGTTATCACTGCTCAAACCGCATTGCCAAATTTTGGTAAACGCGGCTTACAGGATTCATCCAGTGATGGTGTAGATACCGTAGCCATATTTGAAAATTTCACCAAATGCAGTACCATGATATCTCATCCAGGTCAGTTAGAAGGCAAGTTGTTTTCAGCCCTATTATCAGCCTTTCATGAACCTCAAGGCCCGGTACATATTAGTATTCCTATGGATATTTTAAATTCAGACTGGGATGGTAAAGCTACTTTTAAACTTGGCAATCTACTTCGTAAACCACAGGTTACAGATGAAAACAGTATGAAAGCCCTGTGTGAAATACTAACTGACGCTAAGAGAATAGTCATATTTTTAGGCAGTAGTAGTCGCGAAGCCATGCCCTCTATTATGAAGTTTGCCGAAATGACAGGTATTGCTTTCGTTGCAACCGCAGGCGGTAAAAGTTGGGTCGATCCTTATCATCCGTTATACCGGGGCGTGTTTGGATACGCCGGACACGACACTGCTCGCGACACATTATTAGATGAAAGCGTAGATGTAGTTTTAGCCGTAGGAACCAGCCTGGGTGAAATATCCACAGGTGGCTGGGACAAGGAGGCGCTAATGAATGACAAGCTTATTCATATTGAAGAAACAGCAGAAAACTTTGCCCGCTCCCCTATGGCACGCCTGCATGTTTACGGTCACTTAAATACTGTATTTATTAATTTAATAGAGTATTTTGAAACGTTGACTCATCCTCTTAAAAAAGTTAACCCGCAGGAGAATGTCAATCTGCTACATGCCGCTCAATACGATAAAATAAATTGTTATGCGCCCAGGCAGATAAAAATAGATAAACCCGAAGCATATGTATCTGAAAGCGTGCCGATTAAACCACAACGCTTAATGGGCGAACTGATAAGAGCATTCGCAGATGACACTCGCTTTGTAATTGATGCTGGTAATAGCTGGGCATGGGCGACGCATTATTTACACCCTAAAGAGGCTGGCCATTATCGAATTGGCCTGGGTTTTGGTTCCATGGCCTGGGCCATTGGTGCATCTATTGGCACCGCATTTGGCGCATATGGAAAACAGGTTGTTTGCATTACTGGAGATGGCAGTTTCTTAATGAGCGGACAGGAAATTACCGTAGCCGTACAACATAATTTACCGGTTGTTTTTGTCGTCCTAAACGACAGCACATTAGGCATGGTGAAACACGGACAGAAACTAGGGGGCGGCGAACCCATAGGGTTTGAATTACCCAAAGTAGATTATGCCGCCATTGCACGAGCTATGGGTGCACATGCTTTCACCATTAAAAAGCCAGAAGATTTTGCATTCCTTGACATAGTTTCTATATGTCGTTCTAAAGGCCCAACTTTACTGGATGTATATATAGATGCTGATGAAGTACCACCTATGGGTTCGAGAATGAAAGTTTTGAATCGTCGTGTTTTGGATCGTCGTGATGAAGATATTTAAAATATCTCAAAAAAACATTTAACTGCCTATAGTAAATTATAGCTATAGACTATTAAACGATTAATTTTTAGATCAGGATCATTACCTTGACTCAACAAAAGCATACAAAAGTAATAAGTAGAAACGAGTCTTTCGTAGATAAAACCATTACTCGAATTTGGCATGAGAAGCCCAGTGATGACAATCCATATATTACTGAAAACTGTCGATGCCATGGATATGACCTTTTAGAGTTAACAAAAAAACGAAGCTTTATTGACGTTTTATATTTATTATTTCGTGGTGAGTTACCAACAAAGAAAGAGGCTCAACTTCTGGAACACTTAATGATTGCCTTGATAAATCCCGGTCCAAGACACCCTGCCACTCGCGCTGCTATGAGTGCAGGTGTAGGAAAAACTGACCCTGCACATATACTACCTATTGGCTTAACTATTTTAGGTGGAAATCACTTAGGCGCCAGCGAAATAGAACCTGCAATGCGTTTTTTGAGAAAAAATAGAAAAAAACCAGCAAAAACAATTGCAGATGAATTATTAAAAAATAAAATAGAACTTGAATTACCCGGTTTTGGTTCTCATTTTAATTCAATTGAAATAATGCCACAAAAAATTGCAAATCAGATCCTGGAATTATTTGATAATTGTAAAACTCTTGAATGGGCTAATGAATTAATTAATTGTATGAGTGAACATAATATAGGTTGGCTATCAACTGGTTTAGCTGCAGCAGTATTTTCTGATTTAGGTTTTCAGCCTAGAGTTGGCACAGGTTTATATCAATTAATATCAGCACCTGGTTTATTAGCACACGGAATTGAAATGGCCAATAAGCCTATTACCGCCATGCCATTTATAAGTGATGAAAATTATGTCATTGAAAAATAATAAGCCAAACACTGAAATCTGGGATAAAAACAGGAATCGAATCTATAGCAGTAAAGGCGGTTGGCTAATAGGGAAAGGTGTTTTTAATCATGGCTATGATATGATGAATGACTTTGTGGGCAAAGTTTCTTATATGCAAGTCGTTATTTTAAATGCCACAGGAAAAATGGTTGATCGCAATTTAGCCGATTGGTTTGACGCTATTCACATTTGTTTAAGTTGGCCAGACCCTAGAATATGGTGCAACCAAATAGGCGCATTAGGTGGCTCCGCAAGAACATCTGTTGTTGCTGCTACAGTTGCTGGAATATTAGCAACAGACTCAAGATCTTATGGCATTAAGCCATTAAAAGAAGGTTTAAAATTTATTCAAAAAGCACTAGAGGATAAAAATCAAGGCACTTCTACATTAGAAATAGTAGATAAAGAGTGTGCAAAACATGGAGGTAAACCTTTTATCATGGGATATGCCAGACCTATTGCTAAAGGCGATGAGAGAGTCGAAGCAATGGAGCGCACTGCAAAAAATTTAAGTTTTGAAATCGGAGAACATTTAGCACTGGCTTATGATATTGAAAAACTCCTGTTGGATAAATTTGACGAGGGAATGAATATCAATGGTTATATGTCTGCATTCTTATCTGATCAAGGATTTAGCCCTGAAGAGATTTATCGAATTTGTGCATTTCTTGTAACAAGTGGTGTAACCGCTTGTTATGTTGATACTGCCGACAAACCTGAAGAATCATTTTTACCTTTACGCTGCGAAGATTTAGACTATCAAGGCAAAGAGCCACGAAAACTACCTTAAATAAATTTGAGATTCCTATGAAAAAAAATGCACTTATCACTGGTGGAAATTCTGGTATTGGTTTCGCAACTGCGAAGCTACTTAGAGAAAAAGGTTATGCTGTAACAATCTGCGGAAGAAATAAAGAACGTGTTGATAAAGCTTCATCAGAGTTAAACGTAACAGGCATTGTTGCTGATATGGCAAACCTGGATGACATAACTAGTCTTTCTAATAAATTTATAGAAACTGGTTTAGATGTTTTAGTTAATAATGCTGCTGTCGCTAAATTCATACCCATAGAAGCTAACACTGAAGAAGATTTCGATGAGTTCTTTAAAACAAATATTCGCGGTCCATTAGCACTGATACAAGCTTTGTTGCCCGCTTTAAAAATCAAAAAAGGCAGCATCACAACAGTATCATCTGCTGTGACTAATAACGGCTTACCAAACGCTAGTATTTATGCTGCCACAAAAGGCGCTGTAGATGCTTTCACTAAAAGCCTTGCACTTGAATTGGCGCCACAGAATGTAAGAATAAATGCAGTCTCTCCTGGCGCCATCGACACACCTATTATTACCAAATTAGGATTATCCGAAGAACAAATAATTGCTATAAAAGAACATCAAGAAACATTAATACCCATGCATCGTTTTGGCCGACCAGAAGAAGTAGCACAGGTTATACTTGCACAGCTAGAATCAACTTATGTAACAGGATCTATTTGGTCTGTTGATGGCGGAGTAGATGCATACTAAAAACTTAGCTTTATAAATTTATATTTGTTATCGAATATAAACTTTTAACAAAACCATCCAAAAACTCATCTATATTAATGTTATTTTTTATAAAGAAGGTAGGATTAAAGTATATTTTATCATTAAGTGAAAAATATCTAATTTCTTGAATAGGCGTACCATCTTGAATTTCAAAATCTTCTACAGAAATATTATTCAACTCACCTATATATGAATCTATTCGCCCAAAATTATTAAATGCAAAGTCAGGCAATTTAACAATAGAGTTCATAATGTTTTTACCTAAGGCAACATCTTTACCTTCCATAGCCTTATTAAGTGAATAAAAAACATTCCGTGACAAACAAACTCCTTCAGGTGTTACTAATTTTTCACGATAATTAAAAAATGACTCTAACCACGACTTAATACTACCACAATCAAAACAGTCATTATTTACAGGCGAAAAAAATGCAAAGTTATATAAACTATTTTTAGCTTCTTCATTAATAGCTTTATTTCTATAGCTAAGAATCAACCACATATCGATATTTCTACCCAGTTTTTCTGCTAAAACTTTATTAGCTACATAATAGAAAACATCTGACACTTTAGCTTTAATAGAATTATCGGCGAGCCATTTTTTTATTTTATTAAAAGAATCTACTTTTATCTTGTATCTTTTTAGATTGGCTTTAGGCATATCCCATGGATTATCAATCTCTTCATTAAGAAGATTTACATTAAAACTAAGATCATTATATTGACACTTATCCCAAGAAAAATCACTTTCATTGAAAAAATATTTCTTATTTTTTTGTATCACTGGTGACATATTTGATAAGCACTTATCGATAAACCTGATGTAATCACCCATTAATTGTATAATCGATGGAACCTCGCCAATTATATGAGAAGCAGCTAATTCTATGACTGTAGTGGATTCACCTTGATAAGCGCTTATTTTGAATAACTCACCTGCTTCATGATTAAATTGGTAAGTTCTCATTTCAGATAAAGAATTCATTAATATTGATGAGTCTTCATCTTTAATTTTTGTTAATTCAATATCGCCATTAAAGCCTTCTAAATCATCATAGAAATATCTGAATTTATCGAAATTTTCTTCGCTATAATATTTTGAATAAATATATGGGTGCTGCTCTACTAGCAACAAGGAAGCTTTTTTGAGCGTTTCCGCTGACAAAGCAACACCAATCTTTGCTTTAATGACTATATTGACACTACTGCTTTGATATTTTTCAACCAGGATTAAGTGAATCTCCCCAGGATCATATATTTCTACTTTCACTATCGATTACATCTCATAACGTGCTTCTAAAAATATAGCTCTCTCATTAAGAGGATAATCATCGGGTATTACAACTAATCCATTTGATAAAGCGCTAGGTTCCCTAGCATTTTTGTCAAACAAGTTATTAACAGTTAAAGCGAACTCCCACTGCTTAATTAAATTACTTCTACGTAAAGTTAAGTTAACAAGCGTGTAATCACGAATGTCATCTCTGGTTTCCCCCTCTGATGTTGGTTCTCGATTTCGATCAGCGACCCAGTTTACTTGTGTACTCACCTGCCAATCGGACATAAATTTCCATCTTGCATCTATATATGCTTGATTTTGTACTGAAAAAGGATCTTGTATATTAGTAGATTTATCTTCGGCACTTTGATTGGCATAATTAAATAAAAGATTAAAATCTTTATCTACTGCCCAATTAAGCTCTACTTCAAAACCTTCGCCATCTAAATCTTTAGCATTTTGAGCAATTTTTGTAGCACCACTAGCTACAAACTCGATCATATCTTTTGTTTCAAAAGTATAAACATTCAAGTTGCCTTTTAGTGAATTAGAAAAATCATAGACAAACGACAATTCTAAAGTGTCAATTTTTTCAGGTGCAAGATTAGGATTACCTATTGCTATAGGGTTATTTTGTGAAAACTGCTCGCTAAATGATGGTGCTCTAAAAGCACTGCCATATAGCAACTTTGTTATTAATTTTTGAGTTGTAGACCACACCAGAGCTACACGAGGATTCGTTGTGTCACCAAAATCAGAATAATCGTCATAGCGAACACCAGCTGTTAAAGTCCAGTCTGGAGCAAGCTCCCAAATATCTTGCACTGATAAATAGATGATTGTTCTATCTTTATTTGGAGCATAAACAAACGAAGTGCCTGTCACATCTGTTAATGTTCCATTTACAACTGAAAGCGCTACAGGATTAGATATAACACCAGGACCAAAGTTCTTCGATTCACCCGCTTCAAATTTTTCATTTTTTGCGCCAAGATTTAATCGCCAGGTATGATTTTTCATGCCTTCATATACACCAATCAAATCAAGCTGAGGAATAATGCTTTTGGCGACAGGACTACCAATAAGACCATCAGAAAATGTAACCGGGACTCCTCCCGGTACTTCGATATTCCCTGAGGCGCCAATTAAAGTGGTTACACCTGATGGGAAAATATTAAAGTTAGCTTGTTGATCAACAATTTGATAGCTAAACTTTCCAGTTACATCCCACTCATCTAATAAGTCTTTATTGTATTCAGCTGTAATTAACCATTGATCAACATCATCATGACCTTTATGATCAAGTGCTTGGGCGGCACCCGCGCCTACACCATTATCTCGTTGCACCCAACCATCTAATCCAAATTTCCAGTTATCGTTATTTAAGTGAAGATTATATGTTAATGCCTCATAACGTCGATCCAAATAGCTAGGCGCTAGAGTTGCAGATGTACCAAACCCAACATCTAAAATAGCTTGTGTATCACTGTTTATTATTCGACTCTTATCAGCATCTTGGTTTACATATTCTAGATTTACAGCCAAGTCCCATTTATCTAATACTTTTCCTCCATACTGAGCCCAGGCATTTTTTGTGATGAATGAACCACCGCGAACCCCAAAATGTGCACCCTCTAACTCATTCTTAGATTTAGTAATAATATTGATCACACCTGCAAAAGCATCAGCACCATACACAGCTGAACCAGGACCACGCACTACTTCAATTCGTGAAATATTTTGTATATTAACACGCATATTAGGAGGTAAAGTTCCATTATATAAATACGATGAGATTCGATGCCCATTCAACAAAAATAATACTTGTGGATTGAGCCCTGTATATATTCCTCGAAATGTATATACAGGGTCTAATCTATTAAAATTAGATGGTTCAACATGAACACCTGGCACTCGCTCTAGAACCTCATCAATTGTCATAGCCCCCATTGCTTTTATATCTTCTGCAGTAATAACACTCGCAGTGGATGGTGCCTTAGCAATGGGTTGCGAAACCCCCGTCGCAATACTAATCATTTCATCATCCCCATAAAGCAAAAGAAGGTCACCTTCTTGTGCAAATGCAGGGTATGAAACAATTAAAAACAGACTGACAATAGAAGTATATACAATGCAACGTTTCATTTATTTTCCCCTGGCGATTAGACTTTCATCTTAACCAGATTGTTATCTCTTAGTCTGTAAACTATTGAGATGGTATTATTTAAAACGGCCACAAACGGACATATAGAAAGATAGTTTGAATACGGCTATTAATCAACATTATTTATAAGTCTATCGTGCATATTAGAGTTTAGTCATAAATATCTACATTATTAAATGCTATCTGGTTGAAAGCTATATCTTGTCAGAATTCACCTCAAGCCCCTTCAACGACATTTTTCACTACACCATTAATCAAGTTATCAATCGGTTGTGGTTTAGCAATATGATATCCCTGCGCCTCATCTATACCTAACTCCTTAACCCGTTGATATATATCTGCATCTTCTACAAATTCAGCGATCGTCTTCAATCCCAAAACATGGCCTATATCGTTAATCGATTTCACCATAGCATTATCGATAGGATCATTAATTATATCTTTAACAAACATACCATCAATTTTTAAATAGTCGATGGGGAAATTTTTTAAATAGGCAAAAGATGACATACCGCTACCAAAATCATCCAGTGACGATTTACAACCAAGGTCTCGTAATTTATTAATAAAACCTATTGCCCTTGAAAGGTTTGTAACAGCTGCGGTTTCAGTAATTTCAAAACAGATTTTTTCTGGCGGCACTTCAGTCAATTTGAATTGCATTGCAATAAAATCAAACAACATCTCATCATTAAGTGACATACCTGATAAGTTAATCGCACAGCATTTAAGTTGTGCCAGGTGCTCCGGGTTTCGGGACAACCAGTTTAATGCCGTACGTACTACCCATCGATCTACCTTATGAATAAGATTATAGCGCTCTGCAGCAGGCAGGAAAAAACCAGGGGACAAGCAGTTTCCCGTTTTATCTTTCATTCTTAATAACAGCTCATAATGTTCAGTGGTTTTTTCTGGATGATCCATGGATACAATAGGTTGATAGAAAAGATGAAATAAATCATTTTCATAGGCTTCGGTAATGCTTGAAACCACCTTCATTTCACTCTGCCGTTGCATCAGCTCTTTATCGTCTAGCAGATATGTGTGCACACGATTACGACCTTTTTCCTTAGCCATATAACAAGCACTATCCGCTTTACTTAACACATCCTGAAAATCATGACTGTTGATATTTAAAGGTACCACTCCAATACTGATACCCACTGTAAATGGTTTTTCTTGCCAGACGAAGTGATAGTCCTGGATTGCATCACACATACTCTGAGCTATTTCACCTGCTTTCTGTAAACTGCAGTTTTCCAATAACAATACAAATTCATCGCCACCTAAGCGGGCCAGAGTATCCTCTGTTTTTCTAATGCGTTGCGACATTAACACAGATAAATTTTGCAGTAATTGATCGCCAGCCATATGACCACAAGTATCATTAATGACTTTAAATTGATCCAGGTCGAGATAACATAATGCATGCTCGGTATTTTCATCAACTCTCTCTAGAACATCAATTAAGTAACGCTCAAAATCAGCACGATTAATTAAACCCGTTAATGAATCATGCGTTGCCTGATAAGATAATTTTTTCGCCATATTGCGTGCTTCAGTGACATCACGAAAGACCATCACTGTGCCTGTAATGACATTATTCTTATCTTTTGTAGGGGCCACTATGTCTTCAATAAATATTTCATTTCCCATTTTTGGACGCAGCATAAAATGCTGTGCCAGACCTTGTATCCTACCCAATTCTAAACAACGTAATACTGGATTTTCTTCTACCTGATGCGTTTGCTCATTAAAAAGCTTAAATATTTCATCTAGTGAGTGACCTTTAATATTTTCGACATTCCATCCCGTCAGACGCTCTGCCACAGGATTTATATAGATGATTCGGCCTTTTGTATCTGTTGTAATAACGCCATCGGCTATCGATTTTAATGTGATTATCGCCTGCTCTTTTTCATTATATAGAGCCGTCTGCTTTTCCATTAAGGTGCTCATCATCTCATTAAAAACACTGGCTATACGGACGATTTCTACCGGCCCTTCTAATCTTGCCTTAACTTGCTGATCACCCATACGCGCTTTAAACATTACTTCAGACAAATTATCTAAAGGTCTAGTGAGGCGCTTCAATACCGCATGTAATAAAAAAACAATAAGCAAGGTAATAACTAAGGCAACACCTATATTGGTAATAAAAATAGTTTTCTGCATTTCATTTAATGCATCTTTATTAACAACAACATAAACGAAACCTAACAACTCTTTTGCATTTCCATCATCAACAAATAGAGAGAGCTCTTCATTTGGATCAGGTGTAAATACAGGCGCGGCCAAATGCCAGGCCTTAGATGATTCATAAATTGTTTTTACCTTTTCATCTTCAAAGATGCTTGGCAAGCTCCTTATTTTTTCACTTTTTAAATTCCCTTCTTGAATTAAAATTCTATTTTCACTACTAGTCAGATTTATATAGTCCACTCCAGGAAATGACAACGCAGCACTAGCCGCATCCTGGGCATTATCCGCACTGTCATATAGAAAAGCTAATAGGCTTTGCTCCGCTAGAATTTTAGTTACTTGAATGTTTTGATCTACTAGCTGCGTTCGCATTTGCTGACTGGCAAACCAGGCTGATACAATTGCTGACATTACGGCAAGACCTAAAATACTAAAAGTAAAAATAAAAAACAGCTGTTTCCTAAAGCTAGATCGGGATGAAAATATAGATTTAAACCGGAACACTTAATATAAACGCCTATCTAGAGGGAAAAATAATATCAAATTGTTGTTGTTTACTTTTTGAAAAACTCAAACCCAGATGTGATGCTGTGCGCTTATTTACAGCAAGCTTTAAACTTTTTGCAGGCAATACGCGAGGTTTGGCTTTACTGATAAATTGTTCAACAGCCAGTTGAGCAAGATCTTTTCCCATTAACCTATGATCAGGAAACAAGGCAAACAATGTACCTTTTTTTGTATGCAATGGATTATTTGAGAACACAGCGATATTATGTTCCCAGGCTGCCTGTAATATTTTGGGTAAAATTATTTTATCGGGTACGATTCGATCCAGCGGGATCCAAATGGCATCCTCACCATTTCTCACCTGCTGTAATACTTCATCATAGTATTTGACCCCTTGCTTAATATCCGCGGCTTTATATGCAATGAGCTCTATATTTCGTTCTTTTACGGCACGCTTTGCTATATCTATTAGCCAGCCTGTGTTTTTTTCACTATAAACGACAAATACGCGTTTAACATCAGGCGCTAAATCTTCTAAGTGTTTAAAAAATATTCTGGGGTCGGCAGCCAGACTTATGCCACTATGACCTTTTGGAGAAACGACAAGCGCACCTACAGTAACTGGAATATTTGAATTTAATTTTTTTGATAAGGTATAACTAAGATGACCTAAAGACAGGATGATTTGCGCATTACTTTCAACTAACCATTTGTCGATTTCTTCAACGGGAGTAGCTTTGGTAACTTGTTTAGAGATAACATTAATATCCTGCTGTTCTTTTATGCCGGATATCAAATTTTCAAAAACTTTAGAAAAATTACCCCTTGCTTCTGGGTATAACACAGCAAGCTGAATAGAACTCGACCAAGCAGCACTTGTAAGACATAGTAATATTAAAACACTCTCAATAATTATCCTTTTGAAATTCATGTTTTATTCATTCATCCTTAAAACCTATTTGCCACCCGAAAATATACTCTACGACGTATAACTTATTAATATATCTAAGCCTCATCCAGTATTATAGCTGTTGATTGTAAATCAACTGATAGAACAGATACATACTTCTTCGAATTTAATTGAAATCAATATGCAGTTATTGGGTTATTTTTTTACTTATCGTCACATAAACACAGAGTAAATAAGCGACCACTACTATTAGCGCTTCATAATGCAATGTTTTTATAAATACATACTACTCATCTGTTCCCAAAGCCAAACTCAACAAACGCGCCGTAATATTGACCGTACTAATCACTTTGCTGTATTCCATTCTGGTTGGACCGATAACACCTAACACGCCCAGCGTATTATCTTTACTGCCATAGGGTGCAGAGATAACAGTGAAGTCATCCACGCCTTCAATGCCGGCTTCAGAACCTATAAACACCTGCATGTCATCTGCCTGAATACAGCGATCTAGCAACCCAAGCATATCACGCTTACTTTGAAACACCTGGAACAATTGTTGCAACTGGTTAGCGTTATTGGCTTCATCAAAACGAATTAAATTAGATTGCCCCTGCAAACGATAGGCTTCTGATTCATTATCTGGCCTTAATACCTGATCAGCCAATGTCACAGCTGCTGCCATCATGTCATCAACCTGCGTTCTTGCCGTTTGCAGTTCCTGCATTAACTTACTGCGAATGCTAAAGATATCTTCACCCATAAAATGCTGGTTAAGATAATTTGAAATTTTAACCAGTTCATTCTGTGAGTAATCTTTATCAACATGCACAATACGATTTTGCACATCCCTTTCATTGACGACCAAAATAGCCAGAATTTTTTTATCCGGTAATGGTAAAAATTCAATGCGGCGTAAATTCAACTGCCCCGATTTAGGCAGGGTAATAATACCCGCCATTTGCGTAAGGTCGGTAAGTAAATTATTTGCCACATTGATTAAACTGTCTTTATCCTGGTCGCTATTTAATTCCTGTTTGATACGCTCTTTAATGGCCGTTTCTAATGGGCTGAACTCCAACATGGAATCCACGTACAGGCGAAAACCCATATTAGTCGGTACACGGCCTGCTGATGTATGTGGAGCGGAGACCAAACCCATAGAATCGAGGTTTGCCATTACGTTACGAATAGTTGCCGTGGAAATATTTAAGCCCGCCGATTCAGCGAGTGTTTTTGAGCCAACGGGAACCCCTTCATTTACATAACAATTAATGAGTGTTTTCAGTAAATACTGGGCGCGCTGATTAAGCGGGTTAGGTGTTGTGGATTGAGTCACCGTTTTTTTAGACATTGGCAGTATCGATTAAAGTTTTTTGAGATCACCATTTTCAATGGTATAAATGGTATCCATTTTTTTCGCCAGCTCCATATCATGAGTTACCACAATTAAACTGGTGCCGAATTCATTATTTAAACGCATTAAAACCTGTACGACCTGATTCGCTGTTGCCCTGTCAAGATTACCCGTTGGTTCATCTGCACAAATACAACGCGGCTCATTGATCACCGCTCGCGCAATTGCGGCACGTTGTCGCTCACCACCAGAAAGCTCAGATGGTTTATGACTCAGGCGACGTGTCATACCCACCTTATCAAGTAACATACTCGCTTTGTTTAACGCTTGTGATGGCCTGGTGCCACGAATTAATGCGGGCATCGCAACATTTTCCTGTGCTGTGAATTCGGCCAGTAAATGATGGAACTGATAAATAAAGCCCAGATAATTATTACGTAAACGGCAACGTTGATTTTCTGTCATGCACCCGAGGTTTTTTTCATCAATAAAAACTTCACCTGAAGTGGGTGTATCCAGGCCACCCAACAAATGCAATAAGGTACTTTTCCCTGAACCAGAGGCCCCCACAATCGCCACTTTTTCTCCGGCCCTTATGGTGATGTTAATGTCTTTTAAAACGTCGAGGCGACTTCCGCCACCTTCATCATAAGACTTACATAAGTCTACCGCTTCTAAGACGATCGGGTCTGCCGAGCCACCGGGAAAGATTGTTGATTCTGTAAATCGATCATGCGATACCATTAATATTACTCCACTTACTCATATCGCAATGCATCTGCTGGCTGGATACGTGCCGCTCGCCATGCAGGATAAATAGTCGCTAATACTGATAAACCAAATGCCGATGCCGAATACGTAAGCACATCTGACAAATGTAAATCTGATTTAATATCCGTAATGTAATACACATCAGCCGGTAAAAACTTAGTTTGAAATAATGTTTCGAAGAAACTAACAATTTCACCTACATTAGAAGCAATCGGCACACCAATGCCCACACCTATAATCGTCCCCACCAACCCAATCACCGTACCCTGAACAATAAACACCCACATTAAACTATTCGGTGTCATGCCAATGGTGCGCAATATGGCGATATCAGCCTGTTTTTCATTAACTGTCATCACTAATGTGGAAATAATATTAAACGCGGCAACAGCAACTATCAGCAATAAAATAATAAACATCACAACTTTTTCAGTTTTCAATGCTTTAAATAAATTACTGTGCATTTTGGTCCAGTCACGCACCCAATAATCTTCGCCAACCAAAGCATCAAGTTCACGCGTTACTTTATACGCACTAAACATATCATCTAGCTTTAATCGAAGACCTTCAACGTTCTCACCCATGCTGAATAATTTTTGTGCATCCTGTATATGTATAATAGCCATCGAGCGATCAAACTGGTGCATACCCGCTTCAAAAACACCGATAACCGTAAAGCGTTTTAATCGCGGCATAACGCCTACTGGTGTTACATTTGCCTGTGGTGTAACAAGCGTTATTTTTTCACCTTCAAATACCCCCATTGCATTAGCAAGTTCACGCCCCAAAATTATGCCAAACTGACCTGGTTTTAAATCAGACAATTTACCTGACACCATTTTGTCTTCGATTTCAGAAACACTGGGTTCAAGTTTGGGAAATACGCCACGAATAATTGCACCACTAACACGGCTGCGATTACTCAACATGGCTTCATTTTGAGTAAATGGCGCGGACGCTAAAACATTAGAATGTTTAGAGACCTTTGCCTGCATCGATAGCCAGTCATCCAGTCGACCATCTTGACCGGTTACTGTCGCATGTGCCGTCATACCCAGGGTACGCTCACGTAGCTCTTTACCAAAACCATTCATCACGGAAAGCACAACAATGAGAGCAGCCACTCCCAGAGCAATGCCTAGCATTGAAAGCAGGGCTATAAAGGATACAAAACCATTACGCCGTTTTGCTCGGGTATACCTAAGACCAATGTAGAGTTCTTTAGGTCTAAACATGTTTGAAAAGAATCATATATTTTTTAATTTTAGTTTTATATAGCCTGTAATTTTACAGGTATGGTGTCGCTAACTTTTATCTCACATGGCGTAATCGATGTGCCATAGGCGAGGACTTCCACACCTTCCTCGTGAGCTTGCCTTAACAATCGTGCATATTCAGGGTCTATTGAAGCTGCGGGCTCGACAAGAGTAACATCAGTGCGCATGATTATAAATAGCAACACTGCACGATACCCTGCTCTCACCTGCTGCATAAGCTCACGCAAGTGCTTCTGTCCACGAGTGGTGACTGCATCAGGAAAACTGGCAATGCCATCTTGCAAACTTAAGGTGACATGCTTTACTTCAACGTATACCTTTTGTTGATTGTAAGTAAGCAAAAAATCGACACGACTTTTTTCATCACCATACGGCACTTCACTCTGACACGTATCAAAGCCGGAAAGTTCAGCAATACGGCCTTGCATTATTGCCTCACCCGCCACCTTATTGGTAAGGCCTGTATTAATACAGGCCAGCACACCCGGTTTCAACTCAACCAGCTGCCAACTATACGGATACTTACGTTTGGCGTTATCAGAAACACTTAGCCAAACATTAGCGCCGGTGGGCGCACAGCCCGTCATCGCCCCTGTGTTCGCACAGTGCGCGGTTATTTGCGAATCATCGTGTAAGGTGATGTCTGCGAGAAAACGCTTATAGCGCTGAATGAGTTTGCCCTTGATTAAAGGCGAGTCGAAAATCATAACGGGAGTGTAACGATATTACGCTGCTTATACTAGATTATATAAACCACTTAATAGCTATTGAAACGGGCATTACGTAATTATTTGTAGCAATCTAAGTTGTAGTAGCTCGATTCGATCTGACAGATCAACTCACTGAGTTCGATGTATTCGGGCAATTGAAGCCACCATCAATATGCAGTCGTTTGGTGATTTCAAAAAGCAAAAGAAAACGCGAACAACGCCAATGAACGCAAACAAAAATAAACCGACTCATTGCTCATCTTAATTTTTCACGTGTATTTGCGTTGTTCGCGTTCATTGGCGTTTTACTTTGCTTCTAAGGCTTTTGCTCTTAAAATGTAATAGCTCAAACTTAACCTGACACACAACAAATTAGCTTCGAACTTGATCTGTTACTTAGCCCAAAGATGAATCTCTTATCAATCAGAATAAGACTCTTAAGCATTTTTACTCTAACCCTAAATATAATCGCGTAGGCTGGATCAAGCGAAGCGGATCCGGCTTTTTTGAATCACATCGGTGGATCCGCCTTGCTTGATCCACCCTACTTTTCCTGAAAAGAGTTCAACTATCATTAATACATGTGTAGCAGCGAAAGCCTTGCACTAAAGTGCATAGTTTTAACTCGCGTCCTGGGACAATAAATTACTTAACTAATTTTTCCAGGATAATTTTCAATACCCGGATTTTGTTTTATACCAACCAGGGTAGGGTGATTAATTTTAGGCAACTTCAGTACATTGTCCTTACCACGGTTTTTCACAATGTAATCATGTACCACGTCCCACATTAAGCGGCCATCAGGCGCCTTATTAACCGTTGCCCAACCAGCCACCTTATACATCTGATCTGGTTCAATTGCATGGCCATTATCAAGTTTTGCATCACTAAGACGCTGATATAAAGGCTTGGCTGGGTCAATGGTGTAATCCATGCCACCTACTCGCACCATATCACCACCTGATTGCAGGTATGGATCAACATCAAACAAATTATCCGCAACGCCTTCAAGAATGCGCATTAAGTCACGGCCCGACATTTCATTGACATAGGTTTCACCATAAGTAATAGCGCACTGCGTCATCACATCTTCCATGGTAATCCAGTCACCTTTTAATGTCGTAGTACCCCAGCGAACACCCGCAGACATAGCAACATCAGCACCATACTCTTCACGTAATGCATTACATAATATTTGATCCCATGTACCCATAAAGTTACCACGGCGATAAAGCAGGCGATCGGCTATGGCTAACTTTTCTGAAAGAATTTCTTCGAAGGTTTTACCTAAACGCGTTTTATTAAAGAAGCGTTTATTTACACGACTTTCTACAATGTTTTTATCATAAACTGTGTTACGCATTTGCTTTAAATACGCCTGCATTTCTTTATCTGCAGGTAACCAGTCCGTAATAACCGGCAGCATTTTATAATCCATGGATTTAATTTTGCCGCCCTGAATATCAAAATCCATTACGCCAACAAATTTACCATTAGATCCCGCATTGGTTACCCAGCACGTACCACCGTCTACATTTTTAATTTTAAGCGGTTTTGGAATACCGTCATGCGTATGGCCACCGAATACCGCATTTAAACCCGGTACACGCTCCGCCATTTTAATATCAACGTCCATACCATTATGCGATAACAACACAATCGCATCTGGCTTTTCATCTTTCTTAATATTTTTAACCAGCTCAATCATGTCGTCTTCACGCAAACCAAATGACCAGTCTGGGAAAAACTCTTGTGGGTTGGCATTTGCGGTACGCGGGAAGGCCTGACCTACGATGCAGATACGCGCACCGTTAATTTCTTTAATCACGTATGGCTGGAACGCATGACCGGTGTCTTCATTAAACAGACCGCTGCCATCATATTTCTCAACCAGCTTGGGATATTCATCACCAAATAAAGAGGCTTCTTTTACACGTACGTTCTGGCCAATAAAGTCACCTTTAAACAAGGCCACATTACTCAGTACCTCATTTTCTTTATAGGTGAATTCCCAATGCCCTACCATGACATCAAGGCCAATAATGTTAGATGCCTCTACCATGTCGACACCACGTGTCCATAGCGACGTACCTGAACCTTGCCATAAATCACCACCATCAATGGTGATTGTATTTTGCTTGCCACCCGCGGTAGAACGCAGGCGATCTAATAAGGTTTTAATATGTGCAAAGCCACCGGTTTTTCCAAAGGTACGTGCCGCATTTTCAAAATCGAGATAGGTATATGCATAGGCTTCAGGCGTCGCTGGTTTATAGCCCATCGCGGTTAACAGTTTATTCCCCACCAAGTGAGGTGGACGGCCGTAGGCATCACCTACACCTAAATTAACATTAGGCTCTCTGAAATAAACAGGATTAAGCTGGCCGTGTACATCCGTAATATGCAATATCCTTACGTTGCCTTTCATAGGTAAATCGTAAAAACCCTTTGGCATTGCAACACCAGAAGTCGTTAAACCCTGGGCTGTCTTGGACATTAAAGCGGGTACCGCTGCTGTTGCAGTTGCGGCTCCCATAAATTTTAGGAATGAGCGTCGATTTAAAAATGGCATGACTTCACCTTAGCGATGGTGGTTATAAATAGAATAATCAATGTTATTTGCCTACATTCATTATTCCATGCGGTGCTTTTAGTACATCCTTACATTGTAAGAACTTAGTTTATAGTTATAATAAATCGTCGATAATAATGATTTTTTATTTATATTTCAAATGCTTAGAATCAAAAACACAGTACATAATGCAATTCTGAAAGTGCATTATGCAATAGCGCTATATATTTTGAGCGCGATATCCGTTTGCAATTATAGCACCGCCGATATAGTTAAACCTGCTTTAGTTGAAATCAGCGTATTTTCCGAAGGCCGCTATAGAGTGGAGTTGCGCGCCAGTATTGAAGCCATGATGACAGGCATAAACTCTCAATATAAAACCACCCAAAGCTCACCCTTTGCTGACGCCTATGATGAATTAAGGGAATTGCAATCTGCACAATTAAAAGAAAAATTTATTCCCTTCCAACAGACATTAACCGAGCAAATACGCCTGCATTTTGACCAGCAGCTAACCAAGCTACAAGTGACTGAAATCAACATTCCCAGCCCTGGCTACACAAAAGTACCACGCATTAGCCAAATTATATTTGAAGGCACAATAGATCGCCAGGTAAAGCAGCTGAGCTGGTACTACCCTGCACGCTTTTCCGACAATGCCGTTCGGGTTAGACAAGTCGATACACAAAATGAAAAATGGCACTGGTCACCCTGGCAATGGATACGCAACGACAGCACCAGCAAACATTTTTCATTAGCTGCCGTATTTACAGATCCTCCACTGCTAGAGGTAATAACAGAATATGTGGTAGCGGGCTTCGAGCATATTATTCCGCAAGGCCTGGATCATATTCTATTTATACTGGGCATTTTCCTGCTCAGCACAAAACTTAAACCGCTAGCGATGCAGGCCACTATGTTTACTCTGGCGCACTCTATTACCTTAAGCCTTTCCATGTTTAATGTAATATCCCTGCCCGCCAGTATTGTTGAACCATTAATTGCTTTATCTATCGCCTATATCGGGCTGGAAAATCTATTTGCCCATAAGCTTAAGAACAGCCGCCTGGCATTAGTGTTTGCCTTTGGTTTATTGCACGGCATGGGCTTTGCTAGTGTATTAGCAGAATTTGGTATGCCTGAGAGCCGATACGCTACCGCTTTAATCGGCTTTAATATCGGCGTGGAACTGGCGCAACTCGCCCTACTTCTCACGGCTTATTTTGGCATCACTTTCTGGTTTCAAAGCAAAGAAAAATTTCACACGTATATCACCATGCCCGGCTCACTTTGCATAGGTATCATCGGCCTATACTGGACATGGGATCGTTTTAGCTGGCCCATTGTTTAAGGTTTTAAAAACTTTTTTTGGTGAGTAAGCTTAACTATAACGAGCTTATTCATGTTTATGCGTCCATAGATTGTTTGTTTAGATGGCACTAAAAACTCGCCGTTAATAAGCATTTCCTGATTAATTAAATATTAATATAGATCCGCTTACCTGATAAGCAGTCATAATAAATTGATTGGATTAATAGTTAAAATAGATTATTACCACTAATATTTATAGCCTCAAGCTGAGGCTTCAAGTTTCGCCTGCTGGCGAAACTTAGTTGTAGGGTGGATCAAACGAAGTGGATCCACCTTATATAGGGTATTTGGTGGAACCGCGTTACTTGTTCCACCCTACAAAGCTATAACTAAAGATCAGCCTTCCTGTGAAGCAGTTAACCTGTACGACCATATATTACACAAAGCATAAAAATCTATTCACTTTCAACATTCAACTTTCTTTTCCAGCCAAGCTTTTTCTCTATCGACGATATCATCATACCGGCAATATCTTTTCCTGTGGCTGACTCTATACCTTCAAGCCCTGGCGATGAATTCACTTCTAACAGTAATGGGCCATTTTTATCTGGATATCCATAATCCCTCATTTTAAATAAATACCGTCCTTAGTAGTGTTCAAGATTCCATAAAGAGAAAATACCGGCAGCAATCTGCCTGTAGTATTTTTCTCCTACTTTTGCAACTAATCTTCCCAAGCACCGAAGCTAGGAATCAGAATTTCTGATTCACTATAAGAACCCGTACCAGCCTTTGTATGGCAAGCATTGCAATTGCTTAACGAGCCTACTTTGGAATTATCCTGCACCATTTTGCGCGACAATTCATTATGCTTCGTGATGAAATAAGGTGTTTTACTAACCCTGAGTGGTGCGTCATCAGGACGTAGAGATTCCATAATCTTTTTTGATCGCTTGTAATTGGCATGGTCAGCCGCATTTTTCACTAAATAGTCGGTGAGGCTCTTGGCATCTTCAGCCACAAGCTCCGCGTTTTCGTCGAAATGTTTCTCAAGACCAGCCATAACCTTTGTCCAGGAGCGCGCGGGTAAAAGACCTGGCTGATAAGGAAAGTGACAACTGCCGCACTCTTCCAGATACAGTGGGTTTTTAACCGGTGCGACACCTGGTGCTTTATCTCCATTAAATATACGGCTGAAGAAGCCAGGTTTATTTTCAGCACTAAATGTCACACTACTCATTCCAAGCAAGGTGACCGATAAAAATAACATGGATGCTACTGATGGTTTACGTTTCATAATACACCTCTCAATACAAAATTTAGTTACTTAAAGACTCTTGATAAAGGCAAGCACATCACCTTTTTCCTGGGCAGTACATTCACGTCCCAAAGTCCATTTACAGTTGCGGAGAAACCACTTCTTGATTTTTTTTACTTTGGTAAGGCGCTCCGGATTTACTGTAGGCGCCATAGGTTTGATGACCTTACCTGTTCGTTTATGTTTGCCTTGTTGCTTCAAGTCGGCAGTGTGGCAAGTGGCGCAGCTTCGTTTCCCACCTTTCTTAGCATCGATAAACTCTTTGTTCCAAAAAGCCTCTCCCGCTGCGGCGCTGAAATTACCTGCACCCTGAGCCTGATAGCCAGCCTTCATTTCCGAAACTGCATCGGCCTGAGCGTAGAACGGTATCGCTACCAACAATGTAGTAACAACGATAAATTTCTTATTCATGATAACCTCGCATTTATTTGTTAATGGTAAGTAAATCATTCAGCTGACTTTCTATTTATAAGCTTACTGAAAAAAGCTGAAGTAAAACTAACCTGTTATTTATTCTATACGTTCGCCTTTATTTACTAATTACGGCTGCATCAACATCATCTGGAAGATGCATGGCGGCATCTTCAAAGGTGCCTGCCTCGGCATCCAAATGGCAGGCCGCGCAATTAACCTTGCCATTAACCTTTGGGTGATCCCATATTGCTTCAGAGATCTTCTGGTGTTTCTTTATCCAGTAAGGTGTCTCTGTAATACGCAGCGGAATTTCTGTCTTCAGTATACTGCGGTTGATCTTCCAGGCCGGTTCAGTCAGACCCTGTTCCGCAGAATTTTCCACCAGGAAGGTTTCGATCTCTTTCACGGTATCCTGTTCCAGATACAGATCCTCTCCGAAATGGGATGCCTGCTCTTGCATCATGACTTTCCAGGAACGTGCAGGCAGCAGACTGGGATGAAAGGCGAGATGGCAAGCGCCGCACTCTTCACGCCAAAGCGGATTATCGGCTAGCGCGGGCCCATGAAAAGGTTGATAGAGCTGCTCCGATGTTTCTGTTAAATGCCCCTGAAACCAGAACAGACCGGCAGTGATAATGGTCACCAGCATGGTGGCAGCCACCTTCCAGTGGGAAGCAGTAGAAATCGCATTAGCTGCGGATGGTTTAAATCCGGTTAACATGGCCATCACCAGATTCTCCCGATGTAGCAGACTTTCTACCAGAATACCTATCAAATGAATAATGACTATCCCCAGCATCAGCCAGGATAACCACTCATGAAATTCGTGAGCTAGACGCCCCTGCGGATAGTTCAGAAATCCGGCAAGGGGTCCATGCCGTTCTTCACCGCCAAAGGCAAGTAGACCGGTGATTACGATCGACAGTCCCAGCCCCAACAGCAAATAAATGGCCCAACTACCAGCGGGGTTATGCCCGAGGAAACGGGGTGGGCATTTATTCAATACATCTTTCAGGTAATCTTGCACCTTAGACCAGCCGAAGGCGAAGTCATGAAAACGGGCATAAGGACCGCCGATGAACCCCCATAGAATCCGGAATAAAATCAGCCCGCCCATCAGGTAGCCTGCAAAAATGTGGATCTCCAGGTAACGATTATCGAGAGTGAACCAGGCGATAATGAAACAGCTGACCAGAGCCCAATGAAACAAGCGGATAGGAATATCCCATACCCTCACCTTTGTCTCTCGCTTGCCACCGTTTCCTTGCTGTTGAGTCATTTAATTTAAGCCTTGCCCCTTGCCACATAAATCTGCAGTTGCGCAAAGTGTAAGCTTGTATTTGTACGTAACTTGCATGACCTTAAAAGGCTGCATCGAATCCTAGTAACAGGTAATTTTCACTGGTGAGATGCCCGGTGTAAAAAGTACCGGTTTGGGTTTCTTTATCCAAGAAATCATAATTTAATTCTATAATTCCTTTCACGTTGCGCATGAAGTAATAAGACATGTTGAAGGTAAGGCTACTGATATCAATACCTTCATAAATGGTGTCGGTATTATCAAAATCGCCGCCATCAGCGTAGTTATACAATGAAGAGTAAGTCCATTTATTATTGGTAATATAGTCCACGCCAAAAAACAGACCAAACCATTTATAGTTAGTATTAGTATCTATAAAACCATCCCATTCATTCCATAGTGCCTGGCCAAACCAGTGGGCACTGCCGCCAATTTTACCGGAGGCATCCACACCAATAATATTCTTATCGGTATCGCGAGTTCCGCTTGATGTACCGGTATTACCTGTGGCATTTTTCTGTTCACCGGCATAGGCAAACAGACCTGCCCCGATGGATCCAATATCACTACCCAGCCGGACAAAGGCAGCCTTGTTGTTGTCATTATCAAATAAATGATCCGGGCGACGATAGCCTGGACTATTGATGGTAACGTTTGCATTGATACCATTGCCATTAACCAGACCGACATCGAGTTTAAATGAACCGATATCACGCCCGAAGATGACACCGCGTTCATAAGTAATACCGGCCATGCGATAAGCCATAAAATCCTGAAAAGTCAGACGTGTTTCACGCGGGAACATTAAATCAGATACCTGAAATTGCCCAAGCATGGTACTGATGCCAGTATCGAATGCGTTGTCATGAGAAAACCAGGCATCTTCAATGACCGTCTCACCGTTCCCGCCTTTTTCAGCAAAAATACCGTAGAAATAATAGGTAATGTGATCAGACAAAGGCGCGCTTGAAATAAACTTGATGAGATAAGGCGCCTGAAAATCACTATCCGCCTGGGTGCGTTTGCCTGTGACGGCGTCGATTGTCTCTGCATCCCTTCCTTGAACATAGGCCTGGGCACGGATGGCCAATGGTATATAAGCAGGCAAAGCCAGCTCATCATCTCCGGTTTTTACAGTGTTATCTTTCCAGTTGGGAAGACGGTAATTATTCTTAACAAATTGATGACCGAAGTCATTCAATCTAGGAAATGCGCTATGACAGGTAACACAACTTATGCCATATTGGCGTGCAAACATGGGAGCGGCCTGTACGGAGAGTGTTTGTAAAAGACCAAGGCTAATCAGCCCGAAAAACAAGAGTCGCAAAGAATGGTTCATGACGAAACCTCACTGTATAGCAATTGTTTAAGTACGCATATTACCTATTAACTCTATGAAGCATAGATGACGTGGATCAAATAAAGCATCTCATCATCGGGGTCTTACATTCCACATCAGGAAAATGTGAAACGTAATACCTGGCCCCGTTACCGATCTCTTCAAAGGTTTTGGAAGAAAAGATTCTAGTCCTTGCCTTTCTTTTTGTTGAAATAATTGTGACGCATAATTCAGGCTTCCCACTGCGTCTTTATATTCACTGCTCTTAATAATACTGCAATACTTCTTTAATAGAATTTTCAATATAATTAGCATACCCCGAGAAAGAAAACGCCATTAATTTATTAATATACAAACTAAACATATTTTCCTCCTTTCTTTGAAAAATAAACTAATACATGTTCACATCTTTTCTATTTTCAAGATATAGGTAATTCTACCAGGTAGAACTAATGATAGTTCATAAAGGATATGCGTCTCACATTTTCCTGATGTGGAATGTAAGATCTGAACCTGTTTAGCGTTGGTTAACAGAATCACGAGTTATGAAATATTCTTACCACCGACCGTCCTTATAACGTCCATGTTTTTTCTTAAACTAAAATAGTTTGAATATTATTTTATTTTACAACATGCCGAAAACTGAGGCTTCAAATTTCGCCTGCTGGCGAAACTTAGTTGTAGGGTGGATCACACGAAGTGGATCCACCCTATATAGGGTATTTGGTGGAACCGCGTTGCTTGTTCCACCCTACAAAGCTATAACTAAAGATCAGCCTTCCTGTGAAGCAGTCAACATTGCTAACCTGTACGACCATAGATTACACAAAGCATAAAAATTTAATCACTTTCAACATTCAATTTTCTTTTCCAGCCAAGCTTTTTCTCTATCGACGATATCATCATGCCGGCAATATCTTTTCCTGTGGCCGACTCTATACCTTCAAGCCCTGGTGATGAATTCACTTCTAACAGTAATGGGCCATTTTTAGATCGAATAATATCAACACCCGCCACTTTCAAACCCAATATTTTAGCCGCCTTAAGTGCCAGGGCCTTTTCTTCGGCTGTTATTTTTACAATGCAAGCCATACCGCCCTGATGTAAATTTGCACGAAACTCACCGGGTGCGGCGGTACGTTCTATCGATGCCACCACTTTTCCAGCAATCACAAAACAACGTAAGTCTTTGCCATCGGCTTCTTTTATAAATTCCTGAACAGTAGGTTCGCATTTAATGCCTTAAATGCATTAATCACACTCTCCGCCGCTTTTTTAGTTTCAGCTAGCACAACGCCATTACCCTACGTACCTTCCAGTAATTTAACAATCAATGGTGCACCACCCACCATATCCATTAAATCATTGGTATCCATAGGCGAATTTGCAAAGCCCGTTGTGGGAATATTAATACCATTTTTTAACAGCAACTGTAATGAAAACAATTTGTCTCTTGATTGGGTAATCGCCGCAGAAGAGTTAATCGTATAAACACCCATGCTTTCAAACTGCCGTGCGATTGAGCAACCATAATAGGTCACACTCGGGCGAATCCGCGTAATAACGGCATCAAGATCACTCAATACTTTACCGCCTCGATAATGAACTTCAGGCTCTACCACATCAATTTTCATATAGCATTGCTTGATGTTCAAAAACACCATTTCATGCCCACATTCTTCCCCCGCTTCGAGTATTCGCTGATTAGAATAAAGGTCCTGGTCACTCGCCAGTACAGCAATTTTTAAACCTGTACTTTTATGTAACTTTTTCCCATACGATTCATGCAGTGATTTAGCGGATACTTCGCCTAAGCAAAAGTTAAGTGATGGATCAACCAACACGCGTCCCACCATGGCTTCACGTCCCAACAACATTCGGTACCCCATTGAGTCGCGATTCGCCAGCGTTAATTCAATATCCCAGGCCTCACTGCCTGCTTTAATTGTCGCACTCACTACATAACGTGTTTCACCCACACCACTCGAGCTTTTTACCATACGTTTATCAACCACCGGTCGTTCACAGCGAATCACTGTTTTTCTATCGCCCTGTAGAGGATGAACTTCAAAACTTACCCAGTTACAACCATCGCGACGAAATGTCTGAATATTAAAAGCATGCATAGAGGATGTTTTTGCACCGGAATCAATGCGTGCCTTAATCGCTGGAACACCTAAATCTGGAAAAGAAAACCACTCTTCACTGCCTACTACAAATTTATTTTCTAGCTTCAACATATTTCCAATCTTTATATTGTTTGTTCCAGGCCCACAGATTAATGGGGTTTTATTTCGCGAGTTTAGCTGAATAAAGGTTTATGAGGCGATGATTAATTCCCCCCCTCTTATAGAAGCTATCATAACTCACAAAATAATAAGTTAAATCATATAGTTAAACAACATATCACCATTTGCACCCTAATCTACTTTTAGATGTGTAAAAAAGCTTGATTTTTACGCGTCTGTGACTAAAATTCACGCCTCCAAAATTATACCCAGAGTATTTATGGTTCCCGAACGTTAGCGTTGTTTTCAATCCCCTTAAGGCTTGTGAACAGCGCGTATTAAATTTGGCTGTAAACCTGTCTTTATAAGGAGACATTGAATGCATATAGCTGCACCTGCAGAGGTGGAACTGGAAGCTCCTACCGCGGAAATGGGCCGTTGGCACAATAAAAATATTGATGCGCTAACGGCCCACGAAAAACACGGCGAGATAAAATACGTCGAAAACCAAACAGAGTTTCAATCAGACGAAGCCAAAGATCACTTCATTCAACGCAATGGTGTGGAATTCGCTGGCATGCATCTTTTACTCGACCTGTGGGACGCAGACCACCTTGACGACATGCAACGTATGGAAAATGCCATGCGTGAAATCGTTGAGGCATGTGGCGCCACCCTGTTACATATTCACCTGCACCACTTTACTCCTAGCGGCGGCATTTCCGGCGTAGCAGTTTTGGCTGAATCCCATATCAGTGTTCACACCTGGCCAGAGCGCAACTATGCAGCCTTTGATGTGTTTATGTGTGGCGATGCGCAACCCGAAAATGCAGTGGCGATTTTAAAACGCGCCTTCTTCCCTAAACGCATTGAAGTGTGTGAAGAACTTCGCGGCCGAGTACGCTAATGAAAACCTATACTGAAACACTGTATGACTCTTATGGACAAGAGTTTGCCGTTGATAAAGTGTATTTCGAAAACAAAACCGATCACCAGCATTTAATCATTTTTGAAAATGCAAAATTTGGTCGCGTGATGGCACTTGATGGCATTATTCAAACCACTGAAGCCGATGAATTTATTTATCACGAAATGCTCAGCCACGTGCCACTGCTGACACACGGTAATGTAAAACGCGTACTAATTATTGGTGGTGGTGACGGCGGCATACTGCGCGAAACATGCAAACACGCATCCGTCGAACACATCACGCAGGTTGAAATTGATGATCAGGTTGTAGAAATGTGCAAAACATATCTACCCAATCACAGCGCAGGTGCCTACAACGATCCACGTGTAAACATCGTAATAAATGACGGCGCCAGGTTTGTGCGCGAATGCACTGAAAAATTTGATGTGATTATTTCAGACAGCACCGACCCAATTGGCCCCGGTGATGTTTTATTTACATCTGACTTTTATGCAGACTGCAAAAACTGTTTAGCCGATGGCGGTATACTGGTAACACAAAACGGTGTCGCCTTTATGCAGTTAGATGAAGTAACAACCACAGCAAAACGCTTGAAGCCCTACTTTGCAGACCAGACATTTTATTGCGCAGCTGTACCTACTTACATTGGTGGTGTCATGACATTTGCCTGGGCATCAGATAATAAAGCTTATCGAAGCACAACGGTAGAAACTATTAAGCAGCGTTTTAATGCGGCAAACATAACGTGTCGTTACTATAATCCTGCTATTCATATAGCCAGTTTTGCATTGCCACAATACATTGAAAATGCATTAGCCGCGGATGTAAGCGAGTAAGAAAATGAAACGCATAAACATTGAACCCACAGAAAAAGCTGGCGTTTACCGGCAAATGGCCGAGCAACACGGCACGCCATTGCTGCTGCTCGACTGTGACAAATTAGCAGAACAGTTCAATGCACTTACGCATGCACTACCCAGGGTAGAGCTTTATTACGCGATTAAATCCCTGCCTCACCCTGCGGCCATTCAAACGCTAGGTGCATTGGGCGCAAACTTCGATATTGCCACCAGTGGTGAAATCGAATTATTAAGAGCGCAAGGTACGCGTGCACGCAAAACCATTCACACACACCCCATAAAACGCGACAAAGACATTCGTGACGCCCTGCGCTTTGGTTGCACCACCTTTGTGATTGATAACATTTATGAACTGGAAAAATTCATCGACTATCGCCATCGCGTTGGCTTATTAGTGCGCGTGAGTTTTCCTAACCCGAATACACCCATCGATTTATCACGTAAATTTGGTTGCCGTGAAGATGAAGCGATGCTGTTAATTCAAAAAGCACAGTCGCTAGGTTTGCACGTAAAAGGCCTGTCGTTTCATGCGGGCTCGCAATGCCCCGATTCAACAAACCATGTACATGCCATAAAACAATGTGGAAAAATTATTGATGCGGTTTTTCAGGCATCCGCAAAGATATTATCCATTCTAGATATTGGTGGTGGCTTCCCCGTAGAATACATAACACCCGTTATGGATATTCAGACTTTTTGCCAGCCAATAAACGCAGCACTAAAAGAGCTACCAGCACACCTGCACATCATCGCCGAACCTGGGCGTTATTTATCTGCACCGGCAATGACAGCCGTTTCACGCGTTATGGGTAAAGCAAAACGCGGCGATGCCACCTGGTACTATTTAGACGATGGTATTTACGGTTCTTACTCTGGCCAAATGTTTGACCACGCAACCTACCCTCTAACAATTTTTAGTGACATTAAAGAAACACAACAGGCCGTATTAGCAGGCCCTACCTGTGACAGCATTGATGTAATCGCTGAACAAATCACCATGCCACCCCTAGACATTGGCAGTGTTGTTGTCGGCCATCAAATGGGGGCCTATACATCCGCCAGTGCGACTAACTTTAATTTGTTTGATCAGGCTAAGATTGTGGCTATTAATGTGCCTGAATTGGCAAACAGTAATATTACACTGCTGCATAAGTAGATAAGCCGAGTGCTTGCAAAACGACAAGCCTGGAATTTCATATAATCTGTTATAGGGTGAGATTTTTACCCAGTAACGGTTACACCACAAAGCAAAACTTTAGAAAAAATAATAAGTTTATTACTGGGGCAGAAGAAATTGATACGGCTAATTTCCTGCGATTAAATTTGAATGACCTTTGTTTAATGCCAAATATAAGGTGATTTCGTAGGGTGGATCAAGCGCAGTGGATCCACCTGGCTGGCAAGTATCCCTGCTGGATCCGCTTTGCTTGATCCGGCCTACGCAATACCAATAGGTAAGAGTATTCTTTTTATATGATTTATTAGTAATAAATAATATGAGTTACTTATGGCTCTATCTAAGGAAGGGTGACTCAGGCTTAAGTATTGCCTCGATTTAAATTATTGATCGTAATGATCAATAATTTTTTCTTTACATTCATCTGATTAAATCAATATTATCCACTGCTAATATTGATTTATAAATTGTGTACTGACGAGCAAAGTATTATGGCTAAAAAAACAAACACTGACGACAATTTCGAGACCGATGATTTTTTCGATGATGTTGATTTTATAGAGCCCAAGTCTACAGCGTCATCTAATAACTTTACTGCGCGGCGGCGTCTAGAGCAATTAAGAGAAGAACGAGAACTCGAGCGGATATTAAACAGCAGTAACTACGATGATTACGCTTAATATTGATCAAATATTGAGTCATTCCTCATTACATCAGATTGCAGGGCAATAGATACATTTATATGACTGAATATACACAATGGCATGTTGATCTAAAAAAATGATCGTGACATGCTGTTTTATTGTCTTTACTGCAAATAATTAATAACGTAAAAATACACTTTATTTACTGTTGCTACACGGCAGTAATTATTATGAATAATATCATTGGAGTTACTTAAATGAAGTTTGTTGAAGTGCTAACTATTTTATCTACGTTACTAATATTTAATGTAGCAAATTCTGCGGCCATGGAAGATCTCGAGGCTGACTATAATGTGTATTGTACAGAACAGGCCGAGATGTCGGGTATTGAAGATGCCGCTGAAAAAAGTAATTACATAAAAGAATGTATAGAGAGTTTCAAGGTGCCATCTGGAGATGCACCGCCACAGGATCAATAATGTTTATTGATATGTAACAAACCTACGTTACGTTGTTGTAGAGCTGGGAAGCCTCGGATAAAACCGAGGCTTTTTTATTTTGTTGCAGATAACATAAGAATCAATACATTAGTTGCAGTGTTCGTGAACCTGGGGGAAACCCAAGTTTTGCTTGCGGTAATTAAAGAGGTTTGGTAACAAAAATAATCACTCTCATTTATCACCGCCCTGTTAAATCCGCTGTGCCTGCTTCCAACAATGACCTCAACTGGTCGACACAACTCTATACTAAGCCCTTTTATGAAATCCAGGATGCTGCTGAGCGAACATCTCCTACGACAAGGCCTCTTGAGTTTACAATTGTTGGCGAGATATGCGCCTTAAGTTTATCTTTCTCTTCAGCGCTTAAAACACCCAGGTGATCCAGAATTGCCATTAATGCTACTGAGCGTGCACGGGCACTGCCATCGGCTATTTTTACCGCAATTCCCAGGCCTCGCTCTGGTAAAGCCGCTGTGATAATACCCTCGGCACCGGTTTTAGCTAGCACTGCACCTTTGGTGACTTCGCTCACCTCGCTTGCTACCGCTCCATGCCCAGCAATATACAGAGGCTCATTGATAATGGCTTTGTGGAGACGATAAATTGCCTGCGCTCGAGACTCTGATAAATCCACTGGCTTAGCAAATCGTGCGGTAGCGTGAGCAAGTTTCAGTAACGGCATTGTGGGCGCAGGTAATCCGCACCCATCTATGCCCATTGGATATTGTTTAAGATTGATGTCAGCCAGATCAGACAGTATATCCAGTGATAATTGCTGCAAGGGATGTTCGAGCAAGTGGTAATTGTCTAATGATAAATTTAAGTGCTGGGCTGTGGTTAAAAACCCAGTGTGCTTGCCTGAACAATTATGATGAATTCGACAACCCTGTTGCCCGGACGCTAGTAGCTGGTGAGCGCTATCGGTATGTTCTGGAAGCACAGCACCACAGGCTAAATTCGCCTCAGTTAATCCGATGCGATTTAACCATGATGTCACGAGATTTTGGTGCATTTCCTCGCCCTGATGGGAAGAGCAGGCAAGCGACAACTCTGCATCATTGAGGGTGTAATGATCACTAGCGCCACTCTCAACCAGATGAATTGCCAGCATCGGCTTTAGTGCAGAGCGTGGAAATACCAAACGCTCTATATCTCCCCAGCTTTCGATAACATTGCCTTTGTAATCGCATACAACAGCAGCTCCAAAATGCCGACTTTCTACTGTGTTATTACGGGTAACTTCTACTAAAAGCTCGAAAGACATGCAGCTGAATCTCCTAAAACTGTTCGCATTATATTGAATACAATATTAACTGTTAAGGTTAACAAATTCCCCAGCATCATTAATGCACTTATTTATAGAGCAGCAACGAGTGAGTCGTTTGAGTCAGGCTGTAGGATAGGCGGCACTGTTGATAAAACTCTGCCAAGGCCACCCTCCAACATTAGCTCAATGACTTTATCGTAAGAAAATTGATGCGCTATATCACAGGCCTGAGGAAAATAGCTGGAACCATAGGTCATACCCGGCACCAGGTTTGCTTCCATAAAAAAGCATTCCCCGTGATTATCGGTTTTAATATCAATGCGTCCATAGTCCCTTACACCCAGCGCATTAAAAGCATCAATCGCTAAAGTTGTTACTCTATTTTCAACTTCACTATCGACAATTTCTATCAATTTTTCCGAATCATCTTTTTTAGTCTGTGCACCTAAAATTCTTAAGCCATGAGTTGATGTTGGCGGTATTACCTCAACAGCCGATACAATTAATTTTTTATCGCTTGTTTTGATAACAGCTACGGTAAACTCGCGGCCATCAAGATATTCTTCCACCAAAATTGGCTGCTTAAATGTATTGTATAACGACACTACTTTACTTTTGTAGTCGGCAAAGTTGGTGACAAATGATAAATCATCTATACCATTACCGTTTGCAGCATCTAATGGTTTTAAAAACAGCGGAAATGTAATTGGCAATTCGCTTTGTGTTTTATATTGCTCAGGAATCGCTATAAAATATTTAGCCGTTTTAATGCCTTTGTTTGTGAGGTGTATTTTAGCCAGCACTTTATTTGAATCAAATTTAAGCACGTCTCTTGATGAGCCTGTGAAATTAATTCCATGCTGTGAAAAATATTCAGACAACCAAATATCGTCTGCATTTTCAACGGGAATATACTTTACAGTTAAGATGACTAATTCAGGTTTTCTTTTGACAATATCATCTAAATCTTCTTTCGTTTTGCACACATTTAAGCTAACGGTATGCCCCATTGACTGAATTGCGTCTAAAACACTATTGCAGGCCATCAGCGAGCCAAACCCGCTTTCCTTTAGTGTTTCATTAGGTGTCGTTATTAACTCTATACGCATGGTGCCTTCCTGGATAAAAATTTAATTAAAGAAATAGCACAACACCTGTGGCTAATATCAGGAGCACACTATATTTAGTGGATACAAAAACACGAGTAAGTCTATTAACAGCTTTAAGGTGGTGAAATATAGATACTTTTTCTGTGGCTGGTTAGCCAACGAAGCCTGGGCAAAGGAATGAACATATAAAAATTACGCCGCCCGATACGCTGACTTATAGAGAATAACACTAAAAGGACAATAATGATGCCTTTAAAATCGATACCTGTTAAGCCCTTACTTTCGAGCTACTAATATCGAGAACAACAAAAAAGAGGCTGCTGAGGCCTCTTTTTTGTTGTTCTGTAGGTTTCACCATTCAGCTAATACCCAGTCCCTTCTTTTCTGTCTTTTTAACTTGTTTAGCCGCCTTTTTTTCTTTGGCTGTCATGACAGGTGCTTTCTTTACATTTTTCTTACTGTTTTGTTCTTTACCCATGATATGGACTCCAGGAAATGAAACATGTTTACGGGGTAACAAACGTTAGCCCTGCGGTGTTACTTATGCAGCATTGATTAATGCTGGCTTTTTTTGTAGAGAATAAAACGCAGTGGAAATAGCCGTATTTCTACGAATTGTTACTGAGATTAAGAGACTTGTAATAATAAAGACACTCTAACACATATATGGATATTAAATTCAATTACCCATTAAATCCGCTGATGAGATTCAATATGAGTTATTGAGGGGAAGCTCAGGTAAAAACGACTGGAAAAATCTAATGTAAATTGGCTTTTGGCCTGATCCACAACATTCACATGTTCCTTTAGCTTGCTCTTAAGCTTGTCTTTATTTATGCCCCACAGAAATAATTACATCCACCTGTAAATAGCTTTTATTCTGTTCAATCAAAGCAGCCACTTCAGCTAAATGCTGTTGCTTAAATTTTTCTTGCTGGGCTTTATCCATGGTTTCCAGCATTCCGCGGTAACCTGCATTCCACACAATATCCCACCACTGTTGTGTACTGCTAATTTGATAGCCAAAATCATATTGCTGGCACTGCGGCTTGCTTAAACCCGCATCGCTAAACAATTTATTTATATGCGCATCAGAACAAAGGCGTAACCAGCCGGGTGTGGGTATATCAAAACCAAACTCACCATACAGCCGCATAAAGGCATCGGTAAACGGTGAAAATGATCCTTCTGCAAAGGTGCTTAAAATAATTCGTCCATCAGGCTTCATTTGTTTAGCAAAATGCGCCAGCGCTTCTTCCATTTCATTGACAAAGAAAATACCAAAGCTGCAAACTACTACATCGAAGTGTTCACCAAACGCCATATCTTCAAATGCCATCTGGTGAAATTCAATATTATTGAGATCTTCCTGAGCTGCTTTTCGTTTTGCCTGCTCTAACATACCCACAGATAAATCCACGGCTGTTACGGCAGAATTGTTTTGATGCCTGGCCAGGGCGGTGGTTACTTTGCCCGTACCACAGGCGATGTCCAATACGGTTTCACCGCTTTGAATATTCGCCACTTCATTAATAGCAGCTGCTGTTTGATCAAACCAGGATAGCGACGGATGATCGTAGCCTTGTGCAACGGTATCAAAGGTTTTTTCTACAAATTGACGGCGTTGTTGTTTATTCATTATCGTTCCTTGCAATGCTGTGTAATCAATATGCTGACCTATAAAACTTTCAGAGTGATATAAAGGCAGGTTTATATTTAGTGTTGATACAGTAGGAAGTATATTCCTACTGTATCAACCCTAGCGCTTAAGATATAGCATCAATCGATAAGCCAATAAAATACTCAAGATCACCAGCAACACACCCGGCACTAAATAATCTGCCTTTACCATCATAAAATAATGTAGCAAAGTTAAAACAGAAATAGGATAAACTAATTTATGTAAACGCCCCCAGTTTTTCTTTAAGCGTCGCATCATTTTATTGGTTGACGTTAAAGCTAAGGGAACCAGCATTAGGAAACTCACAAAGCCGATGGTTATAAATGGGCGTTTAATAATATCGTTTATAATTTTTTCAATATCAAAAAATTGTTCAAACCAGATGTAACTTGAAAAATGTATACACACATAAAAGAATGCGAACAGGCCAATCATTCGTCGGTATTGAATTAACCAGTGCAGATTAAGTATTTTTCTGACTGGGCTAATACTTAAACCAATCAATATAAAATAAATCCCCCAATCACCAAAGCCACGAATCATTGCCTCTACTGGATTAGGCCCCAACTGTTGATTGATTGCACCACTCACAATAGATGCAAACGGCAATAGGCAAATAAGGAAAATAAGCGGTTTAAAAAAACACAGGCCGGGCAGGATTTCTTTTAGCTGCATAAACCAGCCACGTTTAATAATTGCTTCCACAGCAAAACCTCATCACGCATTAAAAGTACTTTGTTAAGTCCATATCTTTATACAGGTGTGCAACCTGCTCACCATAGCCATTATATAGTTGCGTTTTGCTTTTTGGCTCCCAGAAATTTGATCCTAGTTTACGCTCGGTTGCCTGACTCCAACGGGGGTGATCGACATTAGGATTAACATTGGAATAAAAACCGTACTCTTTCGGTGCGGTGGTATTCCATGTACACACTGGTTGATGCTCGGTAAATTTTATTTTCACGATGGATTTAATGTTTTTAAATCCGTATTTCCACGGCACAACCAAACGAATTGGCGCACCGTTTTGATTTGGCAGGTCACGACCATATAAACCCACCGCCATAAAACATAAGGGGTTCATTGCTTCATCCATGCGCAGGCCATCGCGATACGGCCAATCTAATACACGACGTTTCTGCCCGGGCATTTGTTTGGGATCGTACAGGGTTTCAAATTCTACGTACCTGGCTTTAGAATTTGGCTCAAACCGTTTCAACATATCGGCTAATGAAAACCCGACCCACGGCACTACCATTGACCAGGCCTCTACACAGCGAAAACGATAAATACGCTCTTCCATCTGCGCCTGTTTAAGAATGTCTTCTAAATGAAAGCTGCCGGTTTTATTGGCCTCGCCTTCAACGGTAATTGACCAGGGATCTGTGACAAATTGCTGTGCATTGGCGGCGGGGTCTTTTTTTCCGGTGCCGAATTCATAGAAGTTATTGTAGGTAGTGGCATCTTTGAATGAAGTCAGTGACTCAGCTTTGCCGTAGGGGGTTTTAATTAAGCCTTTAAAATCATTCCCGTACTCGGATTCACCCGCTATGGCTGGCAAGCTTAATCCCCCCGCCCAAGCCGCCCCCGCCAATAGTCCCGATTGTTTAATAAAGTCTCGACGATTTAAATAAGCAGATTCAGAGGTGATTTCAGAAGGTTTTATGCCCTGCTCAATGTTATGTGTACGGGCAGTCTTTATTATTATGCTCACGGGGGGAAGCTCCAATGCTAAACGTTGTTAAGTGGACTAATGAATAGCATAGGAGTTCCATCCCCTTTAATCTCACCCTCTAACTTCATAACTCTTCAGTTAGTATTCTACGTTTTACATTACAACAAATTTAAATAGATTGTGATAAAAATTCTAACTAGTCCATTGTTAAACTTAGTGCTCGCTCTAGAAGATTTAGAATAGAACACCGTATAGCCACTACATAATATTCGCTATAGCCGTAATAATGTAATTTTGCGCCTTTCAATTAAGATTTTTTAAACCAATATTATTTCTTATTTCAGATAACTAAGAGTTCGATAAATTTTTCTTTATATTAATAGAAAATTAAGTATTCGCTTTGTTATTAATCGCACAAATTGAAATTATATAAATTCACCAAATCATTAATTTTCAGCTAATTGAAAGGTACTCTAAGCTATTTACTTATTGCTTTAACTCTTAAGATGCTATAAAAAGTCCTGATCATACGAATTTTATGATATCAGCTCTTTACAGATGATTGATATTGTAAAGGCGCAAAATGATAATTTGGTAATACTAATACAAGGGATAATGGACAAGGAATGACCTATGCGACCTGTAACTAAACCAGCCAAACCTGCTAATTATCCACCATCACCAACGTTAACATTTAATGGTGCAAATGCAGTTGCTATTGCTGCAAACACCAATCCGGTCAGCCCGCTGGGGACAACAACATTTACCCTCGATCAGCTGGTCAATGTCTGGTTAAAAGCCGTTAAAGCTGTACCACCACCAGCGAAAGGCGCTCCACTGAAGAAAGCGCAGAGCGCCATTAGCGGTAGAATTTCAGATATTTATAAAGCCGCAAGTACGCCACTCACGCAGAACCTGGGGCCTTTTTGTTCTTACTGTGAAATTCCATTGTCGGGTTTATTAGAAGTAGAACATTGTGCACCAAAGGCCAACTATCCAACATACTCTATTGAATGGGAAAATTTTTTACTCGCATGTGGTGCATGCAATAACGTAAAAAGAGATAACCCCAGCCGTGCTATAGCCACTGCGTGGACAGAAAAAGTAAACCCCACTGAAGCCGAGTTATACGATCAAATACGTGAATGGCATTATTTTTTCCCGGATACTGCTTCTGCCAGCTATACCGAAATGCCCGTCAGTTTACAATACCTTGACACGTCGGTAGCCCCACCTCAATGGAAGACCTTCAATGACAAAATCGCAGCCAACCCTAATAATTTCATAGTATCTCAGGATGTGACGAATCGAAGCGTCATAGCCCGATTGTTCGACCACGCTGGTGTTTCACATGACTTTCAGGTTCAGGCTGTCGTAATTTCAAAGACATCCGGGCTTGACCCGGATATCGCTCAGGAAATGATCGACCTTTGTGGATTGAATATCTGCAAGGATATTACCAGTACATATGATCGACGCGTCATGAATCGTACGATAGCTTGGTTTACTGCCCTCAAGGCTTTGAATAATTTACATCAGGCCACAGGCAATCAGGGGCACCAGAAAATTTTATGGGACATGACAAAAATGATCGCTGTAGCTAGCGGTTTCTATTCCGTCTGGCTTAAATTACTCGTAATAATTTTTAACAACAATGTGGGCAGTGCATTTGTCACTCAAACCAATGTCATTGGACAGTTTCCTGGAACAAATAAAAAAGATTTACCCTCATAAGTTAATTCATATATCAGTAGAAAGGAATTAAATAATATTTCAAAGGAGTGACGCTATGCGTCCATTAATACATCCCCCGATACAAATTATTACAAAAGGTAAGCGAGCAATGGCGGCTGTTGCTTTACAGGCATTTGGACCCTTTTGTGCCATTAGCGAACGCGCTTTACCCGGCGCTTATGTTCTCTGGAACGCGCAGGCACATCGCGCCATCGACGTAACCAGTGCGGTTGATGAGCAATGGCAGGAATGCATCCTCATTGATCAGACCACCTTCAATATTATTCAACACAAAGATCGCCCCGATGATTTGCTTTTACCACATAAAGACATCACCTTTGCGGTACAAAACAGTCCGTTTCAGTATGAACTGACATCAATAGAAATTGTATTGCTGAATGATGAGAATCCCGATTTAACTGAAACTAAAAAACAGAATCTGGTTATCGTCTCCGCTATAACACCGCAAGCACAACAGAGCATCGATTTTTTTGCCTTAAACGGAGAGGGCTTTGATGCCGAGAAAAATCGTTTAACGATAAAACAACTCGACTATCTGTCGATGACCGACCATCGAATATTTGAACGCACAGAAACCTGGCAACGCGCAAGCCAGATAATTGATAGCATTAAAACCGTAGATGGCAACGCAGACCTCCATCCGCTTGTTGTAAACCAGACAAAACTAATGGTCTCGAACAGTGGTTTCTGGTCGGTATGGGCTACTCTACTCTGGCGGGCATTTGAGGACAGAGACTTACTCGCACACGTATTAGCTCAAAGTCCTGAAGAAAGTATATTACTGAAAGGCGCTTACACAGATTTACAGCAGGAGCACATAATCGAGCTGCCTGGGCACAGTGCTCATAACAGCTTCCCTGGTACTCGACAAGACTGGCTAGTGTAATTTATGGCGGATCTGACCCCAAAATTACAAGCACTACAACAAAGATTAACCGCCGCAATCAGTGACGACAGCCTGGTTTTAAATGAAACCACACTGGGCGGTGACGGTAGCGCCATTATTACTTTATTTCAGTCAGCCATTGGCGCAGCGGAAATATCGCTGAGTGGCAATATCACTATTGCACCCGATGGTGACAATCTACTGGTTAATGCCGATACTTTAGATACACCGATACTTAATGTCGATGAAGGTGCGACGCGCACCTATTTTTCTGTCGCCAGTGATTTATTAACCATTCAATTACAGACAAATGCCGGCACAGCCTGGACGTTTGCCAGTAGTTTCCCGCAATTGTCTGGAGGCTGGCCAGGGGTATTTGCCTATGATACAAGCGCCGATGAAAACACTCAGGTAATTCTTGCCAGTGAAACTGGTGCGCTTATTGGCGGCACAATAACACTTGTTGCGGGTATTAATTTAAAAGCCTCTTTATTATTAACCTCTGGGCCTGCGCAGTTAATAACATCTTTAATCACCGGACTGGGTTCACCACTGGTTGTCATAGGTACCGCGTCTTCATCACCAACTTTAGAACAGCTTGCTACCAGTGCACCGATTCAGGATTTTTCTGTCACCCTGCCGGCGCTTGGTACTCTGGAATTTAACGGCGGCCAGGCGAGTTTTTACGCACTCAATGGCGAGTTGAACGGCGGCGTACAATACAACGCCTATTTTCAGGCCAGTGCAAATGTTACTTTGGGCGGTGCTGTTTTACCGTTGATGATGCGCGTGCCTTACGCACCGGCGGAAGCAACACTGCCCTTTGGACAGGGCTGGACATTCGGCACAATACCTGGGCAAAGCATTTCAGTCGCTAATTTGGCAACTTTTTTTGCGGCACTCACTGGACTCGATTTCCTCGCCGCGTTGCCGACAGAAGTTAAAACTCTGGCGAAATTTGAACTCAGCGATCTCAGCCTGAAACTTAATCAGGACTTCAGCGATTACAGTTACCTTGCTGTTACTTTCGGTACGCCAACTATCAGTGCAGATGATAATTGCTGGACGATTATACCTGGAAGCGGTACAGACCCTATCTTGAAATTAACCGGCTTGAGCCTGACTCTGGCCGTAGATCACCAGGGTACAAAAAATACTTTATCGGGTGAGCTTGCTGGCAGTGTTAGTGTCTCGAACACTCTGGCCCTGCAATGCAGTATCCCGTTACCCATAGGTACTGGTTTGTGGCGTTTCTCAGCATACAGCCAGCAGCCGTTACCTAACCTGGTTGATTTTGCCCGCTTTATTAGCGGCCGCTCGTTGGCGGATTTATTGCCCAAAAAACTGGGGGACTTAACCAGCTTTAATCTCGACTCATTATTAATTACCTACAGTCCGAGCAGCAGTCAGTTTAAAAATTTTTCCATAGGCATTTCATCCGTTCATCCCTGGGTGATTATTGAAGACTGGTTATCGATTGAAGCCATCGTGCTGAGAGTATCGTTAAACGACCCATTGTCATCCACATCAGCTTTAACCGGCATGATTGGCGGTCAAATAAATCTGTCCAGCGATACCCATATTCTAGTTCAGGTTGCCAGATCTGTTGCCACGGCCAACTGGTTACTCACCGTTTCAACCGAAGAAATTGTTCTGCCCAGCCTGGGCGATATCGCAACTCTGGCAAATGGAGATATCACTCCGTTACTTCCTGAACAGATGCGCAGCAATCATTTCAATCTGTCCGATGTATTGATTGAAGCCGATATTTCAAATAGCAAAATGCAGGCTTTAAGTTTCAGCTTGGGAACGACTGACACCTGGACAGTGATCACCGATGTACTGGCGATTACTGCGCTTGAGGTATCACTGAATTTAAGCTGGCAAACAGCAACTCGACAAACGCAAGGTGTCATCTGGGGCAACGTCACTTTTGCCCAGGCTAATTTTTATCTAAAAGCCGCATATTCAAATTCAAACTGGACTCTACAAATTCTATTAATAGAAGGCAGCGAACTGACGCTTGAAAACTTAACCGGCATCTTTAGCAGTACCGCCTGGAAAAGTCTGTCTAATTTAGGTGTGCCCAATATTGCGTTGAAAGAGGCAGAAATTAATTACTACACCGAAAATGGTAATTACAGTTTTGCAGGTACCGTAGGGCCTGCTACCGGTAACACATGGCAGATACCTATCGGGATCAGCAGTATTAATATTGAAAGTCTGGGCAGCAAAGTCACCTGTACACGCGCAAGTGATGGCAGTGCCAGCGATAAAAAAATCTACGTCACTGGTAAATTTTCAGTTGGCAGTGTGCAGTTCACTGTCAGTTATCTGTCGGGGGACAATTTAACGATTGATTGCACATTAGTAGGCAGTGATCCAATTTCAGTCAAAGACATGGTCACAAAACTATGTAGTGCAGATGCCGCCACTGTCACCTGGATCAGTGGTTTTACTGCACTGGACAGCATGACAATTTCTCATGCACATGCAGCGCTTGTACTGAGTGATACTCCGACTTTTGAAATTTATGGCAAAATTACAATTGAAAATGTTGATATTAATTGTCTATTTATTGTCAGAAAAATTAAAAACAACTGGGAATTCGCCCTCGCCATTCGGCTTGATATCAACTGGTCACTAGCAGGTTTCACCGATGTATTTAATGCATTCAAGCTCGACAGTAGTACCTGGATGGTCGCGGCTTCCAGTTTCTCTGATACAAGTTTTACCTTCCCGCCGAGTTTTCCTACACCGAACGTGGCCGTTATCGAACGCGGCCTCGATTTTTATGCCTCATTTAGTACATCTAACACATTAAATACAATTTCCACAGTGCAACGGGCATTACCCAGCGGCACGATCGAAGCGGAGTACACCGTACACGGACTGCTAGCAAGTCCTCTGGCAAAATCTTACCTTGAAGTCATTATTTCATCGACCAATGACGGTGTACCACTATTTGGTATGCAGGAAGTTAAATTACAGCTGTTTTCATTAAGACTCAATGCCACACCTGCCTTCGGTCTGCACGGCGTATTTATATTTGATAGTGTTAAAAACCCGGATGGCACGGCATTGTCCTCCGGTATTTCAGTTGACTTTATGATATCGGCCAGCGATGTTTCGCTAAATTTTGGTCCGCCACCTAAAGAAACGTATATATTTAGGTGGCAAGACGCCTTCGGCATAAGCACGCTAGTCATTGAACTCGATGATGTCGGCTTCACCTTTGCCTGGGAACCGGTTGCCATCGGCGGCAACATCGGTGGACAGGTCACGTTCGAACACAGTGAAAACCCGACAAACTCCCTGCTTAAAAATGTAGCGCCGCATCCGGCCAGCGTTGCCTATATGCACAAACGCCGTACCATGTTATTGAGCATGGATGCGGAAAACGTCGCCTATCTAGAACAGGTTGATTACACTCGTGCTTACGACCAGAATGGCATGGTCATTGGTATGGCGACCTCATTTGTTGTTATTCTTGTCGGTGAAATACCCGTACCCTACCCTAAAAAACTCTCTGGCCATTTCGTTAACATGACCTTGCCATACGTGCTGGATCGTTTTGCAAATATTACATTGCCTGATGTGTTAATGCCGATTCAATTTCCTGATGTAAAATTTTATCTCGAACTACCCGACCCCGAACACATCGGCGTCGGCTCTAACATTGAGTTCGATTTTGATGGCAAGCTAATTATCTTTGGATTGCACGGTGAGATTGCTGCGCACTTTGATGCAACGCGTGTCATGTTTTCAGCGTCGATGGATCCTGTACTGATTCCTGCTGATGGCTCATTCATTTCAATTACCGCAGAAGATGACAAGGCCAAAGGCGTTGAACTCTATATTGATACCACACCTCCTGTGGGTAAAGAAAATATTTACGGCACTTTTGAGTTAGATTTTTTTGGCTTGGCCGATTTAAAAGGCGACATTGCTCTGCAATCAGCGACAAACCCTGTCGACACGAAATTTAAATTTCATATTCAGGGACACGCTGGTGACCTGGCTAATTTAAACCTGACATTTATCTATCAGCAGCTGGATTACTTATTAGCCACGGGTGGTTTCAGTTTGAATTTAACTGCCGATGGTTTAACGGGTTTCAGCATGACTAAAAACGGCAAGACTTTTGAGGTTGCCGACACGATTGATTTTTCCAAGGCGAGCAGTACAGGTTTAAGCGCCAGCGCAATAGTAAACCTGACTCTGGACGCACGTGATCTATCAAACCCGACATTTCATCTTGGTGGTGATGCAAACGCCACCTTAAATATATCCAAAGACTGCCAATTACCCATACATTTGTCACTTGATATCAACATAAATAAAAACACTTTTGAAATGCTTCCTCTCACACTGGCCGAACAAATGGTTGAAAATGGTGCAAGTGTGTTTGGCGATTTACTTACCCATGCGCCGGGTTGTTTTGTCGATTTACTGAAACTCGGTGTATTTGTTTTATCCGAAACGACTAAAGTGGCCGAAGTACTTGTCGAAGGTTTTGAAATGGGCGTGGATCTAATCGACGAAGGCGCTTCCTTGTTAAATGATGTAGGTTCTGCTGCCAGCGATGTGGCCGATGCTCTATGGAGCGTATTTGGTAGTCATAGCAGCAAAAAAAATACCGGTGCCATGAAACACGGCGGCTACAGCGCCGGGGAAACTGCCGAAGCCATTAAACAAACTCAGGATAAAGAAGAACCCCATGCCCCCTATACCGCAAACAACCTGGTGCATGATCAGGCCTCTGCGGGTTATCAGGCAGACCATGTCGTCGCTGCGTTATGCGATGTTTTTACTACTTATTCATCTCAACCCGTTCAGGCAGGGCAACTCTTGGCTAATCAAACATTGACTTCATTTACAGCAACTCACGTCACTAAAGCCTTGCGCACACAATATGCAAGCCACACAAATACCGCGGTGAACATGGTGACCCTGCTTAAACAAATCTACACCGGCTCATCCAGCCTAACGGCGCAGCAAATGGCGAACGCGCTGGCACCCTTATATCCTGCATATGAAGTAGCCGCAGTATTGCGCCAACACTATGTGAGCGAGACTGACACAGCATCAAAAATGGCCGTCTTACTCATCTCCGCTTACAACACTGCAAGCCTTCCATTAATCGTAACTGATCTTGCGAGCACCCTCGCCCCACTGTATGAGGCCGTTAGTGTCGCCGCTGTATTGCACAGTAATTTTACAGCCGACACCGATACGCCATTAAAACTGGCGACTATTTTGAAAACGGCTTACGGTACAGGCAGCATAGCGCTTGATGCGACAACAACTGCAAAAGCATTAGCAGCCATTTTCACAACACCTAGTAGTATTGTGAGCGCACTGAAATCACTCTTCGCAGGTGACACCGATACCGCAGACAAGATGGCCGCCATTTTATTTGCAGCCTACCCGGCAATGGACGTGGCCGATATGGCGGCAGCATTAACCGCAGGTCAGTACCCAATTGCCGACATCGCCGCAGCATTGAAGCATTACTTTGGCACAACCGCGGGAACACCAGAACAAATGACCGCATTACTGGCGGCGCAGCATTACACAGCCGACAAAGTAGCACCAGTACTCACCGCGCTCTGGCCAAACGAATGTGATACCGCGAATAAAGTTGCCAGCATATTAATAGGCGGTTTCCCTGCCAGTAGCATCAACGTAGCCGACATGGCCGATGCGTTAAAAGCCGCTGCCTTTAACGCCATTGATATTGCACCTGCATTAAAAACAAATTACGCCAGTAACACGACTACGGCCTCCGATATGGCGTCCCTGCTAATCAATGCCTTTAAAAACAGCTCTGGCGCAAATACGATTATTGCATCCGACATGGCAAAAGCACTGGCAGCGGCAGCTTACGTAACAAACACGGATGCAGGTTCCGCTAAAGCCTTAATGACTAACTATGCTAGCGATACCAGCACCGCATTAGCAATGTGTAAATTACTCAATGGCGCACCCTATAGCGCCGTTAACATAGCGCCTGCACTTATTGAGTATTATGCCAGCAGCGTTACCTCTGCAACTAGCCTTGCAACAGTGTTTGCTGCAACACCATTTACCGCTAATGTTAGTGCGCCTGTAATAAAAACTTCTTTCCCTGGGGATGTAACAACCGCGACTGATATGTACGCCGTACTGGTGACAGCGTGGAAAACGCCTGTATTAACCGTTGCAGAGATGGCTACGGCTCTCTCGGTGTCACCATACGAGATTAGTGCAACCGCGCCCGTACTCAAAACCCATTACGCTGCAGATACCCGTCATGCCAGTGATATGTATACTTTGCTCATTACCGCCTATAGCAGTAATCTACCCACAGCGGTGGAAATGGCCGGTGCACTGGCGACCTCGCCTTATGCAGCCACCGAGGTGGCACCGTTACTCAAGACTAACTACCCAACCGACGCTAGTAGCGCCGCCCAGCTGACGCCTATACTAAAAACAGCCTACCCCAGCATCGACCTTACAGGCATGGTGCTAGCATTAGGTGCTGCCAGCTTTAACGCATTAGAGATAGCACCACCGACAAAAGCCGCATTCACTAGCGCCAGCGTAGAAAATATGGGGCAAAGCCTTGTCGCCGCCTTTACTGGTGATGCTGCACTGACTGCACTGCCGTTAGGTAGCGCACTGCTCACCGCCAGTTATACCAGTGCAGACATCGCCAAAGGTGTTAAAGCAGGCTTACCCAACACCAGCGCGGGAGTTATGGGCGCTATCCTGATCATTACCTCTGACACCCATCTACCAGCCGCCATTACCAGTACCCAGGGCTTTAAGCAAAGTGGCGATAGCATGGCCGCTGCTGCACCCAAAGTCTCTGCAGCAGTGGAGGGTATTACAGGTTCAATATTAGCCTGCGCATTGGGTAGCGTTTACATGCCGCCGACGTCTAATATCAGTCAATTACTCAATTCAACAATCGCTGCGTTTGCAACACCTGTCGCCAGTAACTGCTGCGAAGGTGCACTCACCTTCCTACCTGACACCACCGACACAGTATTACTATCCATGCTACAGGCCGCCTACACTGCAGCGGGCAAAACCCTTTCTAACACCGATGCATTAACTGCCGTGGTAGATGCCTTTGCCTTTATCAGTGAGCCGATCAGTCAGGGCAATTTTGGTAAATTATATATCCAGCTGGATACTTCCGGGACACCTGCAAAGGTAGCAGCTGCCATTGTTGCTGCCTACAACGCAGACGCCACCGCCGCATCATTAATTAGCGCACTACAAACAACGTTTGCAGGCACGAGTACTCTGCTGGATGCACGCGTAGCAGCCATAGCAATCACCCCGGCATTAGGCTTTAAAGAGACTGATGCCGATAAATTACTGTCTCCGCTTGCGACAGGTTTTAATCTTACAACCTGTCCAAACAATGTCGGTATTTTAGGTGTCGCAATGTTTGGTGCCAGCTATTCACTCAATGCGGTTAGTGCGGCCATGAACGGATATTGGAGCAGCGCCTGGACGCCAGCTGCTTATCAGATACTCGCCAGCGTTTATTCAAATCCGGTGTGGGCGACTGCGGTTACACAACGTGCAAGTGGCGCTGCAATTACAATCGCAGCACCTGCCATCTACACCGCACACAGCAATACTAATTGCGCGTTGATGGTTCAGGTACTCGCCGCCGTCTACGACCTGAGCGTCACCGCCGATGCCATTTCACCCATGGCCAATGCACTAAAAGCGGTGGTGAGTGCTGGTAACAAGGTGTATACCCTAAATGAAGCATCGGCAGCGATGTCGGCACAGTATTCACCCGACTGGACTCCGTCCGACTGGCAACACTTTCAGACCATTTTTAATAGCTAAAACAATAGATGAAATTTCACCTCAATGGAGATGCCAATGAATACATCTGTAGAACGAATTAAGGAAATAGCCACCGCCGCCAATGGTTTATTAGAAACCGCAGAAGGTTGTCGTGCAGCCAATTTTAGCGCATTGCAATGCGCACCCGAGCTCTATACCTCTTACCCGACAACAGCAGCAACCGATCTGGCCGCAACACTGATTGAAGTGTGGGCCTGTGAACTCTCATCAGCCAATCTATCCACTGCATTATCAAGCTGCATAAAAAATGACAGTTCACCGGCTTATACAGCGGCTGACATTAGCGCTGCACTAACAGCCAACATGACATTAGAATTTTTAGATGTGGCCAATGTGCCCGTTCAGTATGGTGGTGGTACCAACAATCAGCTAAAAATGATTGGGCTGGCCCACGGTAATTTAGTGAACGTAAGTGCCCCCGAAGGTGATCACTTTCTTATTATTTCCTGTTTACCAGGCGATTATTCACCCACTCCCGGAAGCCTGATCGCGGCACTTGATTCAGCTTATGGAATCAACATTGCTAACCTGGCAAAAGCGCCAGCGGCAGATTATCGTGCAACGCATCATTGCTGGGTATCTGCCACATTGAGTTCCAGCACGGCTAAAACCATTCCCTACAAACAATTAATCGTGTTTGAATCAACCGGTCAGGATGCCACAGCCAATATTGCTGGTATCTTTGCCACTATTAAACAATACATACCAACGCCTCCGGTGATTCCAAACACCGGCCCCACGATCCTCTCGGCCATGGTGTCTACCGGTAGCGCTGGCGCAAACAATATTCAGGTACTCGATGCTTTGGTAAACGGCGCTTATAAACTTATGACCGACGGCACAGGTTATAACATGACCTGTTTTCGCATCGTCAGTTATCCGCCTACGTGGTCTGCTCCTTTAACTACCGAATTCAACAAACTCAAAACTCAACACGGACTATAGGCGGATCATTTATCATGGCACTTACTAATCTAGATTCAATGACAATTGATCACGCGGGCAGCGGTACACGCACGATCATGCTTTGTCAGGGCGACATTGCAGATATGTCTACCGCCGATGCGGTTGACTACATTGCAGTATCCGCCCTGCCCGGCGATTATTCACCAAGTCAGGGTTCTATCATCGGTGCATTAAACAACAAAGGTGTTTCGGTGCAGGCACAATCGGCTAATAAAGCCGCCAACTATGAACCTACCATGCCCTGCTGGGTGAGTCAGGATGTTAGCTCTGCGGGGTTAAACTTCTCTCGCTTCATACTGTTCGAGCCCTCTAACCCGGCAACAACCGCAGGCTGGGATGTCGATACAATTTTCAGAGCACTGCAGTGCTTTAGCTCATCGGGCAATGCTTCTATAGCTGTGCCTATGGTGTCTACCGGATCTGCTGGTGCAGATTTTTCCGTTATCCTGAGGCAGCTCTTTTTTATGGGTAGCCTTGCACAAGGCTTAACTAACTGGCCTTTTTCAACTTTGAAGCTTGTGGTTTACTCTTCATCTCAGGCAAGTCAGGCAAAAATCGCATTCACGGCGATGAAGGCTCAGTATGCCTCACCCCCTGGTGCACAAGGGGGTGCTACAGCTCCCAGCGGCGTGACTCAGCGTCAAACCAACTGCATACGAGCGTATACAGGTAATTTGTATCGCACATTAAATAATGGGTTACGTGCACACAGCCTAACTAACAGCACGTACATACAATATCTAGCAACCATCACTGGCATTAGTAGCGGATTAAGAAACTTACCCCCCTATGTCGGACTCGCCCTGAGGGGAACGACTCTGCCGCCCAATGTACGCGCAAAATACACCGTTGGCGCACTCATTACCCACCTGAGTTACACCAGCTCTTCTTTTACAAGTCCCTGGCCAGGAGCTGACCTGATCAAAATTAACAGTCTCACAGGTCCTAAAGTAAATCAGATTTCGATGTTTCCTAGCGAAAATGAAGTTTTATTTGACGATGCCATGACCGATACAGTCACTGTAGTCCAGGGCGCTGGCACAGAATATGGCCGGAGCTTTCAACATCGCTTTACTTCCAATCAGACTATCCCAAATTATTGCGGGTCTTAAAGGAGTATCAAAATGGCATTACCTACAATTTCAAAAAAAGCATTACAACAGGTGATTGAAGCATCACATCCGGTGGCCAACCTGGTTACCATGGCAACGCGAACTGCGGAGGATGTTGATCCTCATTTGAACACTCTTTTAATGACCATGCAGTCAACCGAATTCACATCTCCTTTTGACTGGCAGGCCGAGTTTGAAAATAATCCGGAGAGTTTAGAAAATGCAGAACTTATAAAAACAGCTGACCTGGAAGACCTGCGCAAAATTATGACGGCTCATATCCGCATCGACCGTATGTCGAACGGACATTTAGAATCTTTAATTGAAAACGGTTACTGGAACCAGTGCCTGGCACGCATGGCAGAACTTCATAGCGAAATGGGTGAAGAATAATGCAACAACAAACAACAGGTTTAATAAAAATTATTAGTATTGTAGTCGTGCTAATGGTTTCTTCTTATTCCGTCACCCACACTAGTAAAAAAACATCTCCAGAAATTACAGCGGCCAATAAAGCCGCTATAGCATCATTCACAAAAACAGCCGGAAGCAGTGTTTTTTTAAGCATTACAGATATTCATTTTGATCCTTTTGCCGATATCAGTATTGTTAAAAAGCTGAACAGCAGCCCAGTATCTCAATGGCAAGAAATATTTACTAACGCCAGGGATAACGATGCCGCGAACTACGGTTCCGATGCTAATTACAGCCTGACCAGTTCGGCTATAGAAGCAGCCGACGCCTTAAACTTCGGCTACGACTTTATCCTCTACAGCGGTGATTATCTCTCACATGATTTTAGAGCAACCTACAATCAATTCGTTGGTGGAAGTGCTCAGGAATTTAATCAGTTCGCGATCAAAACCATGCAATATGTATCTAATTCATTAAGCATTAAGTTTAATGACGTACCCGTTTTGGGCACGCTGGGCAATAACGATGCAGTTTGTGGCGACTACATGATTTCACCGAAAAGTCCGTTACTCACCGGCATTGCCCCTCAGTGGGCTAACTTATCGCAACAACCCAATGCATTTTCAGATTTTACTCTGGGTGGATTTTACAAAGTAAAACATCCTGTTGTACCCAACCACGATATTATTGTGCTCAACAATATATTCTGGTCGGCCGAGTATCAAGATAGTTGTGCGACAGGTGTAGAACACCCTGGCGATGCCATGATGGCCTGGTTGGAATGGCAACTTTATCAATCAAACCACATTGGACACACCGCCACATTGTTAATGCACGTACCTCCAGGCATCAACGCTTACAGTTCTTCGAAGGGGATTAGTAATTGCCAGGATCAAATTCAGCCCTTCTGGCAGGAAAAATATACCTCCAAGTTTTTAAGCTTGCTTAAAAACTATAATGGTGTCATTACCAATGCCTTCACCGGACATACCCATATGGATAACTTTCGCGTTATCACATTACCTCAAAGCAGTGTGCAGATACCCCTGCACATCACCCCCGCAGTGAGTCCGATTTTTAACAACAACCCAGCCTTTAAAATAGTGCAATACGATACCCAAAACGGAGGTATATTAAATAGCGCAACTTTCGTTGCCAGTAATATTGAACAAGCTAGTCAGGGCAGCCCGGTACAGTGGCAACTGGAATACATTTCTTCCCTAACTTACAACTTACCTGATTTGTCAGCGGCGAGCCTGAGCGCTCTCGCTGAAAACATAGTTACCAGCGAGAAAACTCGCAGTACATTTATGAGTTATTACGCTGCCCAAACACCTGAAGGTGGCCCAATGTCTGATCAGAACTGGCAGGCATTCGCATGTGCACAAACCAATATTACCAGGGAAGATTTTGCGAACTGTTACTGCACACAGAAGCCTTGAAATAATGTATCGAAAGCGTTCTTTATCTACCTATCAGAACCCGTTTTAAGGGTAGTTTGCGAATGGCAAAAACGGGGCCAGGCAGGGATACCTTAAATTACTTTAAACGTCTTTTTTCCAGATACAGGCTTCACCTAAAATATCGAGCCGTTCTTCATGCAATTTAAGTTCTTCGATATCGGCACGCAATACATGCAACTGTGGGCGATTACTGTCTACTCGACGAACTGGACTCACCTGCCCCGGCTGTGAGGAGCTACCTTCTGCTCCCAGTGCCAATGTTTCCTGGCCACCGGTTAAGCGTAAATACACTTCCGCGAGTAACTCGGAATCAAGTAAGGCGCCGTGCAGTTCACGGCGCGCATTATTCACTTCATAACGCTTACATAAGGCATCCAGATTATTCTTTTGCCCCGGGTGTTTTCTACGCGCCATCACCAGGCTATCGGTCACCTGGCAGTGATCACTCACCTTGCCCCACACGGGATCGACCATGCTTAGCTCATGGTCTAAAAAACCAATATCAAACGGTGCGTTGTGAATGATTAACTCCGCGCCATTGATGAACTTCATGAAATCTTCAATAATGTCCGCGAAGCGTGGCTTATCCGCCAAAAACTCGGTGCTGATACCGTGCACCTCAAATGCACCTTCCTCACTCTCACGGTCGGGTTGAATATATTGGTGATAGGTATTGTCAGTAATCTTACGATTAATGATTTCCACACAACCAATCTCAATAATTCGATTACCCTGTTTAGGGTCTAACCCGGTGGTTTCTGTATCGAGTACAATTTGCCGCATATTATGCTGTCATCTCATCAATGCCCTGGTTTGCCAGGGAGTCTGCCTTTTCATTGCCATCATGGCCTGAATGACCTTTTACCCACTGCCATTCTATCTGATGCTGGTTACAGGCTTTATCTAGCCGCTGCCACAGGTCGACATTCTTGACTGGTTTCTTAGCCGCCGTTTTCCAGCCACGGGCTTTCCAGTTAGGCATCCATTCGGTAATGCCCTGCAACACATATTTGGAGTCGGTATAAAGTATCACATCGCAGTTACGCGTGAGAGATTCCAAACCCATTATGGCCGCCATCAACTCCATACGATTATTCGTCGTATTGCTCTCACCACCACACAATTCTTTATCATGCTCACCAAAGCGTAACCACACGCCCCAACCTCCAGGGCCCGGGTTTCCACGGCAAGCACCATCGGTATATAGTTTTACTTTTTCATCTGTATTATTCATGGGGCAGATAATACCTGAAAGCACAGCGTTTTGAGAAATAGTTCAAGCAAAACAAAGTTTAATGAATTAAACTTTGGAACATTGCTCTTTAAGCTAACAATATTTTTAAAAAAAGTTGATAATTAGTTGATAAATAATAAATTTAACGAAACACTTAAAAACCACCTTAAGTCTATTTACACTGTATTTACCTGTGCACTACTCAGCGCCTGTGCAGCATCACCGCTTACTCTTAACAATAATTACGCTATCAATGACGAACCTCTACCAATAGAACAGACAGCTAATGGGGAAGTCACTGACCCTGAAGATGCCATTTTTGCTATCCGCGCTGAAGACTATACCAACGACGAAGTTGAAGATATCTGGGGCCGTGTACGTTCTGGCTTTAGTATTTCAGACACCACAAACAACCCTCGCCTTATTGCTGAATTAAACTGGTTTGCCAAACATCAAAATTACATTGATCGTGTCGTTACACGGGCCAGCCCGTTCTTACGTTTTGTATTGGACGAAGCCGAAAAACGCAATCTACCCACCGAATTGGTCCTGTTGCCCATTGTTGAAAGTGCCTACCAGGCCTTCGCCTATTCACATGGTCGCGCAGCGGGTATCTGGCAGTTCATTCCTTCTACGGGGAAAATTTACGGCTTAAAACAAAACTGGTGGTATGACGGCAGGCGTGATGTATATGCTTCAACGCAGGCCGCGCTTAAATATCTGGAAAATCTTAATCGGGAATTTAAAGGCAACTGGTTACACGCCCTGGCCGCATATAACTCGGGCTCAGGCACTGTTCGACGCGCCATCCGTAACAATAAAAAGCGTGGCAAGCCAACCGACTTCTGGAGCCTGGATTTACCCAATGAAACCCGTGCCTATGTGCCCAAGCTTTTGGCCTTAAAACGCTTAATCGCAACGCCTGAAGCTTATGGCATCACCCTGAACTGCATTGATGATATCCCCTATTTTGAAGCCGTTGATATCGGTGCGCAGCTAGACCTGGCCATGGCGGCAGAAATGGCCGACCTTGAGTTAGACGAGCTCTATCAACTAAACCCAGCCTTTAATCACTGGGCAACCGCACCTTATGGCCCTCACCGTTTACTGATCCCGGTTGATAAGGCCGCCACATTTAAACAAAACCTGGCGAGTATTCCGCAGGCAGATCGCATTAAGTGGAAGCGCCATAAGATTGAACAGGGCCAAACACTCAGCCACATAGCCGATCGCTATTCGGTTTCTGTTAATAGCCTAAAACGCTTAAACAACTTACACTCTCACAGCATTCGAGCGGGTAAATATTTAGTCATACCGGTATCCAGCCGTAAATTGTCTGACTACAACTTAACCGCCTACCAACGTAAAAAAACCCTGCAGAACATCAACCGTAAAGGGCACAAGCTTACGCATATTGTAAAGTCCGGTGATACCTTCTGGGATTTATCGCAAACCTATAAAGTTAAATCACACAGCATTGCCCGCTGGAATGGCATGGCAATACGCGACCTGCTTCGTACCGGCCAAAAACTGGTTATCTGGACTAAATCGCCATCAGCCAATAGAACCTCAATTGGTCGTAGCATTGATACGATTAAACGCATTTCCTACCGTGTACGTAACGGTGATTCCTTGTACCTAATTGCACAAAAGTTTAATGTTGGAATCAATGATTTAAAACGTTGGAATAGTTTGAGCAAAAAATATTTACAGCCTGGACAAAAAATAAAGCTATATGTTGATATTACTCGGCAATCTGGCGAGGGCTAGGAGAGAAGATACACCGATCCGGATATCTTCTTAGAATTAGAATAACTGGTTTCTCCGATTTAATAATCCACTTAACTAAAATTTAATCAATTTGCAGGGAGGATTAAGCGTAGCGGATCCACCTATATCACGACTCAATTCTGCTGGATCCGCTATGCTTGATCCACCCTACTTTTCTGCCTTTACCAAGCAGCTTGCATCGCTGTCAGAGCAACGCTCTCGCATCAGAGTAAAAAATAACACAACTGAACTAGCCTACGACTAATAGTAAAAATCAGAGCATAGTGGCTCAATAATACAATACAATTGCGCTATATCTATACTTTCTAAACCCCCTCATTTTATGCTTGGGTATTTTTATTGGTTCAACACCGCATCAAAACACATGGCCCTGATTTATGAATAGCAAGAGTAATCGCTACCATTTCGCAATGTCTGTCTGGTTTATATTTATAAGCTTCGTCGTACCGTCCACTGTGCTTGCTGAGCAGGATAATAATGAAAACTGGATACAACAGGCCACCGCTACCATTAAACAACAAGAGAAGTTTTCAAAGGTAGAAAACATCAATGAAACGGACTCTGCCTTACTCAATCAATCGCTTAAAGAAATTATCCAGATAAAGAGTAAGGCGCAGAGCTGCATTGCAGACACCGAAACCCTGTTATCAAAAACGACGCTAGACATAGAAACATTGGGTGAAGCGACAAGAATAGAAAACCCTGAAGTCACCAAAAAGCGTCATAGTCTGGCCAAAGAACATAAAACATTTGATCAAAAGCTGGCTACCTGCAAGTTACTACTGATTCAGAGTCAGGATATGATCGAGTCTATTAACGAGATGCAGCAAGGTTTTCTTGCCCAGCAATTATCATCACGAACACCGCATATCCTGCAGGTTATTCAAAACAGCCTACATGAACCCGAAGCCGGCTGGCGCGATTCAATGACGTTTCTGGAGAGGCAGTATGAGCTTAAACTGCTCACTACACAGGATTTCAGCCTGCTCATCGTATTAATTGTTATTTCTACTGCATTAGGTGTTATTGCAGCTCGTTCTCTGCGCTTACAATTTAAACTGCAATATGCACCCAGCGACACAATTTCAGCCTTTACTTTCGCATTACGTACTAGCCTGACCCGTGCTTTACCACTGTTATTGCCTTGCATCGCCCTGGCGATATTCCTCAGCCTGTCCCTGCCACTAAAACCCTTACCGTTTATATTAAAGGCAAGTTATGCCATCGTTAGCTATATCAGCCTGCTTTTGCTGATTAATACGCTGCTGTGCCCGGTACCACCTGCTCGCGTCTACCTGAGCAAATCCGATACTTTATCTCGCCGATTTGCCTGGCAACTAAAAGTTCTCTTAACGCTCGGCCTGGTTGGCTTTTTTCTGCTCACCGGCGAATTCAAAGCCAGCTTAAGTGAGCCCGTTTATTATTTGAATCGCAGCCTATTCAGCGTTCTGTTAATTATTAATCTAATTACCATTCTCTGGCAAATGCGTAACTTTTCATGGGCCATCTTATCGCGCAAACCACGCATTTTATTATCTGCCGTACTCCTGATCACACTTGTTACAGAATTATTGGGTTATCGAAACCTATCATCATTTGTACTAGGTGGTCTGTTAGGTACATCTTTAGGCCTTGCAATAACCTTGCTCATTTACCGCTTATTCAAAGACTTATGCGATGGACTGGACACTGGCCGACTTGATTGGGAAGTCCGTTTTCGCGAGTCTATTGGTCTCAAGCCTGATCATTTAATACCTGGCTTAATCTGGATTCGCCTCATTATTTTCACTCTATTATGGGGCGGATTTGGTATTTTAATATTGCATATCTGGCGACTAGATGACCCCTGGCTTGCGATTATTTCCGGCTATGTCATTGAAGGCATTCAAATAGGCTCCCTCACTGTTGTGCCCACACAACTTGCCAGCGGTGTACTTGCTCTGTTTATCTTTTTGAGTTTGACTCGTTATGCAAAGAACCATCTTTTACCTCATGGCCTAAAGCATACTCGGCTGGATCGCGGTGTTAAAGAAGCCGTAACATCCCTATTTGGGTATGCCGGTATTGCCATTGCGGTTCTAGTGGCGCTCTCCATTAGCGGCGTGCAGATGGAAAATGTCGCGCTCATTGCAGGTGCTCTATCAGTGGGTATTGGTTTCGGCCTGCAGAACATAGTTAATAATTTCATTTCAGGATTAATATTATTATTCGAACGCCCTATTCGCAGAGGAGACTGGATTATTACCGGCGACACGGAGGGCTATGTTAAATCAATCAATATTCGATCCACACAAATTCAGACCTTCGATCGATCAGATGTCATCGTACCTAACTCAGAACTAATCACCGCCAAAGTCACTAACTGGGTACTACGTGATTCTCATGGCCGCATTACAATTCCGCTGGGCGTAAGCTACGCTGCAGATGTTGATAAAGTTCACCGCATTCTTTTAGATATTGCACGTAAGCATCCAATGGTTATGGATAAAAAAAACCAGAACACATCGCCACCTAAAGTATTATTCAGGGCGTTTGGTGACAGTGCATTAAATTTTGAATTACGCTGCTTTATTTATGATATTGATCAGCGCTTAAATGTTATCAGCGAGCTAAATTTCCAGATTATTAAGACATTTCGTAAAGAAGGCATTGAGATCCCATTCCCTCAACGGGTAGTGACACTTAATCAGCCACCCGAGAATAAAATAGACAGCGAAAATAGCTAAACAATATTACAGAAAAATAGTGGGGGTATTAAGCAAGGCCAGTATTTCACAACCGAAAAATGAATTTAGATGTAAAATTGGCTTATAAGATTTTAGCGTTTTTCAGCAGTACCACCGCAAACTGACATAGAAAAAACACAGGAGCAGCTCTAAGTAGTCGATCCTGAAAAAACATTCATGTTATTGAAAATAAAGAAAAAAGTGTTAAAAAAGCCGTGAGCATTTCGACCAGAAACAGTAAAATAGGACATTAGTTTCTGGTCGATTAGGTGAAAAATGCTTTGTAGAAATTCAGATGCACATCAAACGAATTTATTCGGTACTGACTTGATTTTACAGCTTGATCCGGGTGACCCGCTGATTCAATTGTCTAACGTCATTCCCTGGCGAGACTTTGAAGATCGTTTTTCAATTCACTACACAAAAAACATTGGCGCACCCAGTAAACCTATTCGGCTGATGGTGGGGCTGTTAATTCTTAAGCAACTTGAAGGTTTAAGTGATGAACAAGTTGTGCTGCAGTGGAAGCGTAATCCTTACTATCAAGCATTTTGTGGATTAAGCGAGTTTCAGAATAAGCTGCCTTGCCACAGTACGGAGCTGGTCCACTTTAGAAAAAGAATTGGCCCACAGGGCTTTGATAAGATTTTTCAGATGAGTGTGGCGCTGCACGGTCGTTCTGCTTTGGAATCGACGGTGAATATTGATACCACCGTACAGGAAAAAAACATTACCTATCCAACGGACAGTAAGCTGGCGATTAAAATCATTAACCGTCTGAATAAACTGGCTAAATCACACGGCATACAGCAAAGACGAACCTTCGTTAAAGAAGTCAAAGGGTTAAGATTATCCATTCGCCATTTTCGACATATCAAAAAAAGATCTAAGGCTAAAAAAGCATTAAAGCGATTAAGAACGATTGCCCATAAGTTGATTCGTGAGTTAAGAAGACGCTTGCCTGCACATTATTTATTTGATAGTTATCAAAAAGATTTTTTACTCTATGAGCGTGTACTGGAGCAGAAGCTTAAAGATAAAAACAAGATTTATTCACTGCATGAGCCGCAGGTGTATTGTATAGGCAAAGGAAAAGACCATAAACAATACGAGTATGGCAATAAAGTCTCGATTGCCAGTACCGCCAAAAGCAATTTAATAGTGGGTGTTGTTAGCCATGAAAAGAACGTACATGATGGGCACACCCTGCCTCAGGTGTTAAGACATATCACAGAATCCAGAGGTCAGACTGTTAAACAAGCTGTATGCGATAGAGGCTACCGAGGGAAAAGCGAGGTTGATGGTACGCAAATTATATTACCCAAAAAACCTTTAAAGCGAGATAACCGATACCAACGAGACAAGAAACGAAAACAATGCAAAAGACGTGCTGCGATTGAGCCGATCATTGGTCATTTGAAATCAGATTATCGATTATCAAGAAACTTTCTCAAGGGTGTAGCAGGCGATCAGGTAAACTTGTTGATGGCCGCTACAGCCTGGAATTTAAAGCAATGGTTGATTGCTTTTTTCGCTATTTTTTATGCGTTGAAACTAAGTTTTCTGGATTAATACGTGGGTATCTAGATTGCATACTGAAATTTTTAAAGCTATCGATTTCAGTATATGAGTTCAATCTTTTTTCAGGGGTGACTAAGTAGGGTGGATCAAGCAAAGCGGATCCACCGCTGCGATTCAAAAAAGCCGGATCCGCTTCGCTTGATCCAGCCTACGCGATTATATGTAGGATTAGAGAATTTGCTCTGCCATGGCACATCTCCCTCGGGGAAAGACCACCGCTGTTTGGTGCTCTGTCCCCTGATTGATACCACCAAAAGTAATACGGAGTCGTTCACTACTCTGTCCAATCAGATCGGTATCACAACAGGGGACGGAGTGCAAAAAACGGCGGCCCATCCCCAGGCAAATCAATGGTACGTGACTTCCCGCTCCTGAATCGGTTATCAACTAAAAAGCCTAAAAATCCCCTTCTGCTGAACGCCGCATAATCTCATTCAATGTATCGCGTACTTTAATGGCGTCAGCCTTTAATGCGGGCGGTATAGACTTGCCGCCATGAATCATTAAATTTAAATCCATGGTATAAAGCCATAAGGCACCCTGTTCATCCTCTACCACTGAAATTCTACAGGGTAGAAAGCTGGCAAATGCATCGTTGTAATTCAGCATACTCGCCGCTGTCATTGCATTGCATAGCAGGTATATTTTTACATAGCGGTAAGCCTGTCCCGACATCGCCTCTACTTGTTTCGATAAAGGCAGCTCGCCTACATTTTTAATATTAAGCTCATTGGATATCGTGCGAATTGATGTCTCAATATCTTCTGCGGTTACACCATCTGCCACCTTAATTTTTACGACCATCGCATCAACAGGCGAACCCGATGATATCGTTTTTTCAATAAAGCGACTGTAAATATCAATCGCTTTTTCATCAAAGGTATCCACTGCATCCAGTGTCGATTTAATTTTGACAGTAAAAACTGCAATTAAAATTAGACTCAAAAAACCTATTATTGCGAGCGTATTTTTAATAAAGCTCATTTAGTAATACCACCTTTGGTTAGCTCGGCGGGTGATAATAATTTTTCTAACTCGGCACGTGATAAGTCTGTCATGTCTTCAGCCACATCTAACACGGCTCTACCTTCCGCGTATGCCGCTTTTGCAATTTTTGCACCTAGCTCATAACCGATCACCGGATTCAAAGCCGTCACCAATATTGGGTTCTTACCCAGAGCACCTTCAATATTCTGCTGATTTACCGTAAAACCATCAATCGCTTTATCCGCCAGCATGCGACTTGCATTAGCCATTATTTCAATGCTCTGCAATAAGTTATAAGCAATCATCGGTAGCATCACATTGAGTTGAAAATTACCTGACTGACCACCGATGGTAATCGCGGCGTCATTACCAATCACCTGCGCACACACCATCGCCATCGATTCAGGGATAACCGGATTCACTTTACCCGGCATAATGCTGCTACCTGGTTGCAATGCCGGCAAGGCAATTTCACCCAGGCCTGCTAATGGGCCAGAGTTCATCCAACGCAAATCATTGGATATTTTCATTAGGCTCACCGCCACGGTTTTTATCTGACCGCTTAGCTCTACCGCCGCATCTTGCGCACTTAGGCCTTCAAATTTATTGGGGTTGCTGGTGAACGCATGCCCCGTTTGCTTACTCATCTGCGCGGCAAATAGTTCGGCAAATTTTTCATGTGCATTAATGCCTGTACCCACCGCGGTGCCGCCCTGCACCAATGAACTTATGCGTGGCATTGCTGCCTGCAAACGCTCAATGCCTAAACCAATTTGTGCAGACCAACCGCCCATTTCCTGTGAAAAGCTTACTGGCATGGCATCCATTAAATGGGTACGGCCGGTTTTAATGACTTTATCCAGCTCTGCACAGCGCTTATCTATCACTTGTTTTAGGTGATTTAGAGAGGGAATTAACTGCCCAGCAACCTGCAAGGCCGCACTGACGTGTATGGCGGTAGGAATAACATCGTTCGAGCTCTGCCCCATATTCACATGGTCATTAGGGTGTATTGCGACGCCTGATGCATTACTTGCTATATGAGAAATTACCTCATTGGTATTCATATTCGTGCTGGTGCCAGAACCGGTCTGGAATATATCAATGGGAAAGTGAGTATCGAACTCACCTGCACTGACTCTCCTAGAGGCAGAAATAATCGCATCTGTTTGCGCCTGCGACATCTCACCTAAATCACAGTTCACCTGTGCACAGGCGGCTTTAATGTGCCCCAGTGCCTGAATAAAGGACCTTGGAAACACCAGACCACTCACTGGAAAGTTGTTAATTGCTCGCTGCGTTTGTGCGCCATACAGGGCATCTGCCGGTACTTCAAGCTCACCCATGCTGTCTTTTTCTATGCGAACATCACTCATTATGGCTCCAAATATAAAATGTCTTCTATGCCGTTGGCTCAATATGCTTTCGGCCTGTATAATTGCTCAGCTATATCGCTTGCCAATGTAAATACCCATGTAACAAGGCAAGCCAGCTGAAGGATTGTTAGATTTTAGCTGATTTACCTTTAATAGAAGACTATAAAAGACAAAATTTTATGCAACTCACTCAACTTACCGCAATTTCCCCTGTTGATGGCCGTTACGGCAGCAAAACGACTGAATATCAGTCTATCTTTAGCGAGTTTGGCCTCATCCGCCACCGTGTATTAATTGAGATCCGCTGGCTTAAGGCATTGGCCGCAGAACCGGCCATCGCTGAAGTACCTGCATTCAGTGCCGATGCCACTGCTCTACTGAACAACATTGAAACCGACTTTAGCGTAGAAGATGCACAGCGTGTTAAGGACATTGAAAGCACCACCAATCACGATGTAAAAGCGGTTGAGTATTTTCTTAAAGAAAAAATTGCCGGTAATGCAGAGCTAGAAACGGTTTCTGAATTTATTCACTTTGCCTGTACTTCAGAAGACATCAACAACCTTTCGCATGCATTAATGCTAACCGAAGGTCGTGACAATGTGTTACTAAAGCAAATGGATGAGGTGATTAATAAAATGAAATCACTGGCTCAGGAATATGCAGAGCAACCCATGCTGAGTAAAACTCATGGCCAACCCGCATCACCAACGACCATGGGTAAAGAGTTTGCCAATGTGGTTTATCGTTTACAAAAGCAACGCAATATAGCCGCTGATGTAAAATTATTAGGTAAAGCCAATGGTGCGGTGGGTAACTACAATGCACACCTATCGGCTTACCCAGATTTAAACTGGGCGGGCTTTGCACAAAACTTTATTGAATCATTGGGCATTAGCTTTAACCCTTATACGATTCAAATTGAGCCACACGATTACATGGCTGAATTGTTTGATGCGATTGCTCGTTTCAATACTGTGTTAATAGATTTTAGCCGTGATGTTTGGGGTTATATTTCGGTAGGTTATTTCAAACAGAAAACCGTTGCCGGTGAAATTGGTTCTTCAACCATGCCACATAAAGTAAACCCAATCGATTTTGAAAATGCCGAAGGTAACTTAGGTATCGCCAATGCACTGTTTAGCCACCTTGGCATGAAGCTACCTATCTCTCGCTGGCAGCGTGACTTAACCGACTCTACGGTACTGCGTACTCTAGGTGTAGGTTTTGCTCATTCTACGATTGCGTATTCTTCAATGATGCGCGGTTTAAATAAACTGGAAATTAACCCTGCGGCATTAGAAGCAGAGTTAGATAATAACTGGGAAGTACTGGCCGAACCTATTCAAACGGTTATGCGCCGTTATGGTATTGAAAAGCCGTATGAAAAGCTGAAAGAATTAACCCGTGGAAAAAAAGTGAACCAACAAATCATGCAAGAGTTTGTTGAGAATCTGGATATGCCACAGGAAGGTAAAGACCTGCTGATTAATATGACACCAATGAATTATATTGGCAATGCGATTGAACAGGCTAAAAATATTTAGACTGTAAAACCGGTGGATCCGCTTCGCTTGATCCACCCTACAAAACCTAATTACAAGATAATGTAGGGTAAAACAAACGAAGCAGTTCCACCGTGTCTACGGTAATTAATTAAACATACCGTAGGGTGGATCAAGCGAAGCGGATCCACCAAACCACGTAATATAAACAATGGATTGTAATATTATGAGCGATTATCGCAGAGCATTCACACCTGGCGGCTGTTTTTTCTTTACTCTAGTCACCTACAAACGTTATCAATATTTTGCGGATGATAAAAACATATGCCTTCTACGCAAAGCCTTCCGCCATGTAAAAAACAATCATCCATTTGAAATTGATGCGATAGTTGTATTACCTGATCATTTACACACTATTTGGCGTTTGCCCCAGAACGATTCAAACTACTCATTGCGTTGGCGCTTAATTAAACATTATGTATCTACACATATAAATACCCCTGCCAACCATCGAAAAGAAAAAAGCATTTGGCAACGAAGGTTTTGGGAACATATAATTAGAAATGAAAAAGACTGGCGTAATCATATAGACTACATACATTACAATCCAGTTAAACACGGCTATACCAATCACCCCAATAACTGGAAGTACAGTTCATATTCAAACGCACTCATTAAAGGCTGGTATGATAATAGCTGGGGACATTCCGAACCTTTGAATATACAGGCCATCGAGTTAGAATAATGGTGGAACCGCGTTGCTTGTTCCACCCTACAGAACAATGTTTCAAACCTACTTACATAACACGTAGGATGAAACAAGCGAAGCGGATCCACCAGCTTATTAATATATAGAGACACCATATGCACTCACCTATCAACCCACTTGGTAATCTCACCCCCGAACAGTTCTTGAAAGACTACTGGCAGAAAAAACCACTGGTTATTCGCCAGGCCTTGCCAAATATTCAATGCCCTATTAGTGCAGAAGAACTCGCCGGGCTAGCCTGTGAAGAGAGTGTAGACTCACGTATTATTATAGAGAAAGACGGTGACCACCCATGGCAGCCCATATTTGGCCCAATGGATGACAACACTTTTGCCAATCTACCAGAATCACATTGGACGCTCGCGGTTAACGATCTTGAAAAAGTTCTTCCCGAACTCGCCTGGATATCAGATCTATTTCGCTTTATACCCGACTGGCGCTTCGATGATTTGTTGTGTAGCTACGCAACGGATCAGGGCTCAGTTGGCCCGCACTTTGATTTATACGATGTATTTATTATTCAGGGCTCGGGCAAACGTCGCTGGCAAATAAGCACGGCCGAAGTGACTGAGGACAATCAGGCCGAAGGTACTCCTTTGCGTATCCAAAAAACATTTAACGCCGAACAGGAATGGATACTCGAACCCGGCGACATGATTTACATTCCACCGAATGTTTCACATCACGGCGTTTCTTTAGGCGAAAGCATTAGCTTCTCCGTAGGTTATCGTGCAGTGAGTCATGCCGATTTATTAAATGATTTTATTTCCCACATTACACAAAATTTATCGCCCAAGTTAAGCTATCAGGATGCAGATTTAAAAGTACAAACTCATCCCGCAGAAATCACAGATGATGCCATTGAACGTGTCTCTAGTATTTTTAAAGAATATTTAAATCCAAATCATCCGGAAATACGCCGCTGGTTTGGACGTTATATGAGTGACCCTAAATCTGAAAACAGTGATGTTCCCGAAAAACATATTGAATCAATAGACGAGCTACTTGAAGAAATACAAGCCGGTGCTAAATTATACCGTCATCCGGCCAGTCGTTTTGCTTATATGAATCATGATAATTCGCCACTGTTATTTATTGATGGCAATGACTACAGCGTATCAGCAAGCTTTACTGAAGCACTATGCAAAGATAGAATCATTAATCGTGATCTTATCAATGCTGCAACCACGGTAGAACAACAACTCATTCTCGACCTATACAACAATGGCTGCATATACTTGGATGATTAATTCAATATGGAATACACGCTTAAATTAACCCGCTGGGATAAAGACCAAACATCACTCAGCAAAATACGCCGCAAGGTTTTCATAGAGGAACAACAGGTTCCCGAAGAGCTGGAATGGGATGACGACGACAAGGCCTGTGTGCATGTGCTTGTAAGCGATAACAACACCCCTATTGCAACAGGTCGCATAAAAATGGATGGGCATATCGGGCGTATGGCGGTATTAAAAGATTATAGAGATAAGGGTATAGGCTCAGACGTTCTACAAGCACTTATCAATTTTTCTAAAACATTAAAAATGAAATCTGTTTATCTGCACGCACAAACCAGTGCCATTCTCTTCTATGAAAAACACGGCTTTAAAATCAGCTCCGAAGAATTTATGGATGCCGGTATTCCCCACAAAACAATGCAGATGGATTTATAAAATGGCGGCATTCGACTTCACCAATTTTGAACGCAAGGGAAATGTCGAAAGTGATATCCAGCTAAGCTCCGCCAAAGAAATATCAGACGCCGTTATTCAAGCAACCGAAAACACCCTAAGAACGATAAAAATATTCACGCCTGATCTTGAAGCGGAAATATACAACAACGATGAGTTTAGAAAACAGTTACTAACCTTTACACAAGGCAACCGGCACGCACAAATCCAGATACTGGTCGATGACATTAGCAATGCGCTACAAAGTGGTCATAAGTTAATAGGATTAGCACAACAACGTAAGCGTCTACTGAACCACACATAACAAAATTTACTCAGCTATGCTAAAGCCTAACATTCCAGGGCAGTAAATAATCTATATCTTCAGGTTTACCAGGAAGCTGTTCAAATAAGTATTTCAAATAATCAAACGGTATCAGCCCATTTGCTTTTGCCGTTTCAATAAGGCTGTATAACACGGC